>JAEEGL013618550.1_pt1 | contig 17065 bp, 13 predicted proteins | sample 9134231 | NCBI WGS metagenome assembly JAEEGL01 (sample SAMN16246548, study PRJNA631951) | gut metagenome | biome: gut microbiome; feature: rumen; material: fiber-attached | host: Bos | place: Iran: Karaj | collected 2018-10
TGAAGATTATTCCATGATCGACAAGGCTCCGGAAGAGCGTGCGCGTGGAATCACAATCAACACCGCTCACGTTGAGTATGAGACCGACAAGCGTCACTATGCTCACGTTGACTGCCCGGGTCACGCTGACTATATCAAGAACATGATCACCGGTGCTGCACAGATGGACGGCGCAATCCTGGTTGTTGCTGCTTCCGACGGCCCGATGGCTCAGACCAAGGAGCACATCCTGCTCGCTCGTCAGGTTGGCGTGCCGGCAATCGTTGTGTTCATGAACAAGACTGACCTCGTTGATGACGAGGAGCTGATCGATCTCGTTGAGATGGATATCCGTGACACCCTGAGCTCCTACGAGTTCCCTGGCGATGACATTCCGATCATCAAGGGTTCTGCTTTCCAGGCTCTCGATTCCAAGTCCACCGATATCAATGATCCGGTTTACGCACCGATCCTCGAGCTCATGGACGCTGTTGATTCTTACATTCCGACTCCGGATCGTAAGGCAGATCAGCCGTTCCTGATGCCGGTTGAGGACACCATGACCATTTCTGGCCGTGGTACTGTTGCTACCGGTCGTGTTGAGCGTGGTCAGGTTAAGGTCGGCGAGACTGTTGAGATCGTCGGTCTGAAGGACGAGAAGACCTCTACCGTTGTTACCGGTCTGGAGATGTTCCGCAAGACTCTGGATTACGCAGAGGCTGGCGATAACATCGGCGCACTGCTCCGTGGTATCGCACGTAAGGACATCGAAAGAGGTCAGGTTCTGTGCAAGCCGGGTTCCATTCACCCGCACACCAAGTTCAAGGGTCAGGTTTACGTTCTGAAGAAGGAAGAAGGCGGTCGTCATACTCCGTTCTTCAACAACTACAGACCGCAGTTCTATTTCCGTACAACTGACGTTACCGGTATCATCACGCTGCCGGACGGCGTTCAGATGTGCAACCCTGGCGACAACATCGAGATCGGCGTTGAGCTCATCACCCCGATCGCGATCGAGCAGGGTCTCCGCTTCGCTATCCGCGAGGGCGGCAAGACTGTCGGTTCCGGCGTTGTTACCACCATTGACGAGTAATATCTGAAATGCAAAAGAGCTGAATCCGTTTGGGTTCAGCTCTTTTTGTATGCATGGATAAAATGAGCCCGTACAGCGGAGAACTGTACGGGCTTTGTGATTATTTGAAGATTTTGCTCCAGTCAGCCTGGTTTCCTGCCATTTCGGTAACATAAAATTCGAGGATGCCCTGTGGGTCGGTCGCGTCGATCTTGCTGTTCTGCGATGCATCCGCTGCATGCTTGGCAGCCTGCACATGCTTTGTTTTGGTGATTTCCTCCATCTCCTGATCGGACAGTGTGCGCGATGCAACCTCCTGTTCGGTATAGAGAATCAGCCCAGCCTGCGCATCCTCAATCGAGACGGAGCCGTCACAGTTGACATCGCCGCGTGTATAAACCGAGAAGGTGATCGGCTGAATCGCAAAATCCTTGCCGAGCTCGAGCTGATGCTTTGAATCGGAAATCTCGAGGTCTTCCTCAATAAATCCGGCTTTGTTTGTAATGACCTTTTCGCTGACATAGCAGCGGTAATCACCGACGGCTATCCCCTTGGGAATACGGTAATCAAAGCTCAGGAACGAGCTCTTCTGATCGCGGACAACACCGTTTGCATGGAATTCACCGGCAATCTGCGTTTCCGGACCTGCCCAGAGAATGATATTCGTATCATCATCAACGGTAGATTTCTGTGTGTACATATGGGTGCTGTGCTTCTCGAAAAATGCATCGCGGATATTGCCGTCGGAGTCAAGCTCGCCGCCTGCATCCTTCGTAAAATCGCCGTTTTCTATGATAACGGGCGCATCACTTTTCAGAATCATGCGGATTTCTGCAAGCGCAGAATAGTTGTCGATATACAGTCCGCCGTGTACAACCTGATCGCCGTCTTTCAGCTCGTCGGTTGTGAAGGCTGTTTTATCTGCCGCAAAGCGGAAGGTCATCAGGTCTGCCGCAGATGCAGGCTGTGTCAGGAGACCTGCTGCCATGACTGCGGTGCTGAGCATTGCGATTGTTTTTTTCATATTTCCGGTTCCTTTCACGTAGATTGGATCAAAGGGGGGATTCGATGCCGCGAAATCCGAAGCGCCGTGTTGTCGTGCAATACGGCAGTATTCCGCTGGAACGCCTGCTGGATTCAGCAGAGCCGGCTGCCTGCTGCGATGCTGTCATCCGCGATGAGCAGCGTGATCTTGCCGTCCGCGCCCTCGGCGGAGCAGATCATGCCGCAGCTCTCCAGTCCGCAGAGCTTGACAGGCTTGAGATTGACCACGCAGAAGACCTTTTTGCCGACTAAATCCTCCGGCGCATACCATTTTGCGATGCCGGAGAGCACCTGCCGCTCGGCGATGCCGTCAAACAGCTTGAAGCAGAGCAGCTTGCTCGATTTCTTGACCTTTTCGCAGGCGCGTACTTCGCAGACGCGGATATCGGATTTTGCAAAGGTGTCGATCTCGATCTGCTCTGCAAAGGGCTGCACCGGATTCTCCGGCTCGGCAGCTTCCGTGCTCTGATGTGCTGCGATCATCTCCGCGATAAACTGCTCGGCGTTGATGCGCTCGAACATCGGCTTTGCCTCGCCGACGGCTGCGCCGTGCTGTACGCCGCCGAATACCTTGTAGCGGTCAAGCTCGCACTCGATTGCATTGATTTCAGCGGATGCCGGTGTATGCACGAGAATCTTCTCCGCGGTTTCCGGCATAAACGGCTTCAGCAGTCCGCCGATGATACGGATGCCGGAAAGCAGATTGTACATGACCTTTGCCAGACGCGCCTTGTCGTCCGGATTCTTTGCGAGTACCCACGGTGCGGTCTCGTCAATATACTTGTTGCAGCGGCTTGCGAGCGTGAGCACGGTCTCGACGGCATCGCTGATATGGAAGCTGTCGAGCAGCTCGGTCATTTTCTGTGCCGAGCCCTCTGCAACGGCTTTCAGATCGGCGTCGCAGTCAGCATCCGGCGCGGATGCGATCAGCTCTGCATCGGGAATGATGCCGCCGAAATATTTGTTGACCATTGCAACGGTACGGTTGACGAGATTGCCGAGCGTATTTGCAAGGTCGGAATTGAAGCGCTCGATCATGTTCTCATAGGTGATCGAGCCGTCCTGTGCAAACGGCATCTCGGAGAGCAGATAGTAGCGGACGGCATCGACGCCGAATTTATCGACGAGTTCGTCTGCATAAATGACGTTGCCCTTGGATTTGCTCATCTTGTCATTGCCGAAGAGCATCCACGGATGACCGAAGACCTTTTTCGGAATCGGCACGCCGAGTGCGTGAAGCATAATAACCCAGTAAATGCTGTGGAACCGAACGATATCCTTGCCGATGACATGGACATCCGCCGGCCAGTATTTTTTGAACAGTTCATCATGATTGCCGTTGATATCATAGCCGAGTGCGGTGATATAGTTCGAGAGCGCGTCAATCCAGATATAGATGACATGCTTATCGTCAAACGGCACCGGAATGCCCCATTTGACGGTTGTACGGGAAACGCAGAGGTCTTCCAGCCCCTTCTTGATGAAGTTGTTGAGCATTTCCTTCTTGCGCGCCTCCGGATAGATGAAGTCCGGATGATCCTCGATATACTGCTCGATCCAGCCCTGATATTTCGAGAGCTTCAGGAAGTATGCCTCCTCGCGGGCATCGCGGACCTCTCTGCCGCAGTCGGGACATTTGCCGTCCTTGAGCTGCGATTCGGTCCAGAAGGATTCGCAGGGCGTGCAGTATTTGCCGACATACTCGCCCTTGTAGATATCGCCCTGATCGTAGAGGCGCTGGAAGATATCCTGCACGATTTTGGTATGCTTGGGGTCGGTCGTGCGGATGAACTGATTATAGGACGTATTGAGCAGATCGCAGATCGAGCGGATTTCGCCCGCGATCTTGTCCACATGCTCCTGCGGCGTGATGCCGGCTTCCTTTGCGATTTCTTCAATTTTCTGACCGTGCTCGTCGGTGCCGGTCAGGAAATATACATCATAGCCCTGCATTCTGCGGAAACGCGCGAGCGAATCGGTCATGACGATCTCGTAGGTGTTGCCGATATGCGGCTTGCGCGAGGTGTAGGCAATGGCGGTTGTCAGATAATAAGGTTCATGCATGATTATTGTCTCCTTTCAGCGGACAGCGTCCGCTTGCATTTTGATAGTTCGCCAGATACATTTATTATACCATAGAATTGAAAAAAACGCAATGGGAGAAAAGAGAAAAAGGTATGGCGACTTTGAGAATCGGGAGAAAGCAGGAAGGAGGAGGGCGGAAGCGGCATCCGGAAAGCTGCCGTTCGGCAGATTCTACGCAAAATCGCCGTATACCGGACAGCGATTTAGAGAAAATGCCGCTTGATTTTTTTGCCGGAATATGATATAATAAATTCTGCGTTTAATCCATAGCACTACTGTCCGAACAGTATCCGGATGGGCTGTTATGTCAGATTTTACTCTACCAAATCTTTGAAAGAGGTGAAAACCATGGCAAGAGAAGGCATCCATCCGAACTGCGAAAAGACCACTATCACCTGCCACTGCGGCAACGTGATCGAGGTTCTTTCCACGAAGAAGGACATTAAGGTTGAAATCTGCTCCAAGTGCCACCCGTTCTTCACGGGCAAGCAGAAGCTGGTCGATACCGGCGGACGTGTCGAGCGCTTCAACAAGCGTTTCAACAGAGGCTGATGCTTCACTCAAAGGCAGTCGGGGTTCCGGCTGCCTTTTTTGTCATATGCTGACGGCTTGCCGCGGCGATTTTCCGCAGTCAGCCGATAATTGACAGAATAATACCAAAATAGCGGAATCTTACTCTCAAAATTCGGTATTCTGCCCCTTTGCAAAACAGATAAAATATGCTATAATTACTATGTGTGTTTGATTGACCGCGCATTGCGGCGTTCAGGATTCGCCGCACAGATGAAAGGAATGAAGTACCATGCAATCCGATATGGCAAAAGAGAATGCACTGTACCGGCTCTGGTGTGAGAATGCAACAGAGGATCCGGATCTTGTCAGAGAGCTGAAGGAGATCAGCGGCGACGCGGAGGCAATCCGTGAGCGCTTCTATCAGGATCTCGCGTTCGGTACGGGCGGTCTCCGCGGCGTCCTCGGCGCCGGAACCGGCAGAATGAATATCTATACCGTGCGCCGTGCAACGCAGGGTCTTGCAAATTACGTGAAGGAATCCTTTGATGCGCCGAGTGTTGCAATTTCCTACGACAGCCGCATCAAGTCCGATACCTTCGCAAAGGCAGCGGCAGGCGTGCTCGCTGCAAACGGCATCAAGGTTCATATTTACAGCGAACTGATGCCGACCCCGATGCTTTCCTTTGCAGTGCGTGCATTAAACTGCTCGGCAGGCATCATGGTGACAGCCAGCCACAATCCGGCAAAATACAACGGCTATAAGGCATACGGTGCCGACGGCTGCCAGATTACGCTCGATGTCGCAAATACCGTCATCAGCAAGATCAATGCGCTGGATATGTTCAACGATGTCAAGACCTGCGATTTTGAAGAAGCCGTCAAAAGCGGCATGATCTCCTATATTGCGCAGGATGTCATCGAGGATTTCTACAAGAATGTGCTCGCACAGGGCATCCATACGGATATCTGCGCGGAAAGCGGTCTGAAGATCGTCTATACGCCGCTCAACGGTACGGGCAATAAGCCGGTGCGCGAGATTCTCAAGCGAATCGGTATCAAGGATGTCACAATCGTGAAGGAGCAGGAGCTGCCGGACGGCAACTTCACAACCTGTCCCTATCCGAATCCGGAGATTCGTGAGGCACTCGAATGCGGTCTGCGCCTCTGTGACGAGGTCAAGCCGGACCTGCTGCTCGCAACCGATCCGGACTGCGACAGAGTCGGCATTGCCGTTCCGGACGGAAACGGCGGCTATGCACTCTTCTCCGGCAATGAGGTCGGTGCAATGCTCCTTGAATATATCTGTGAGGAGCGCACAAAGCTCGGCACCATGCCGAAGAATCCGATTGCTGTCAAGACAATCGTGACGACGGATATTGTCAAGAAGATCGCAGAGGCATTCGGCGTGCAGATTATTGACGTTCTGACGGGCTTTAAGTTTATCGGCGAGCAGATCGGCATGCTTGAGGCAAAGGGCGAGGAGAACCGTTATCTCTTCGGCTTTGAGGAGAGCTACGGCTATCTCGCAGGCACCTATGTCCGCGATAAGGATGCGGTCGTCGCTTCTATGCTGATCGTGGAAATGGCAGCGTTCTACCGCACGAAGGGCATCAGCATGATGCAGGCGCGCGAGAATCTTTATAAAAAGTACGGCGTATTCAAGCACAGCCAGGAGAGCTTCGCATTTGAAGGCGTCAGCGGCATGCACAAGATGCAGGAGATTATGCGTTCTCTGCGTACAGAGGCACCCAAGGCGTTTGGCGGTCTGCCTGTGATTGGTACGGCGGATTATCTGGAAGGCACGATCTGCGACATGCAGAGCGGTGAAACGAAGCCGACCGGTCTGCCGCAGTCTGATGTGGTTTCGTTCTTCCTGCCGGAGCATGCGAGCGTGATCGTGCGCCCGTCCGGTACGGAGCCGAAGATCAAGGCGTATTACACAACCGCCTGCAAGACCATGGCAGAGGCGGAAGCGCTCGAGGCAAAGCTCAGAGCAGATGCACGCAAGCTGCTGCTCGGTGAATAATCAGTATCATAAAATGCCGCGGATTCGGTTCATACTTGAATCCGCGGCTTTTGTATTGCTTTTTTGAGGAGAATATGCTACAATAAAACGGAAAGGAAGCGTATCTATGATTAAAAATGTGATTTTTGATATCGGCAGAGTGATGATCGAATTCGACTGGGAACAGTATCTTGCCGGACTGTTTGATGCGGAGACGGCAAAGACTGTTTCGGATGCGATGTGGGGGACGCCTGCATGGAATGAGCTCGACCGCAATGTGCTCCCGATGCATGAGATCATTGATCTGTTTATTGCCAATGCGCCGGATTATGCTGCGCAGATTCGGGAGGCAATGCAGAAGATCGGCGGCTGTCCGCGGATGATGCCCTATGCAATCCCGTGGGTCGAGGAGCTCAAAGCGCGCGGATACCGCGTCTTCTACCTCTCGAATTATTTTGAATATCTGATGCAGGAGCGTCCGGATGTGCTGGAGTTTACAAAGCATATGGACGGCGGCGTGTTTTCATGGCAGGAGCGCATCACCAAGCCGGAGCCGGAAATCTATCAGCGGCTGATGCAGCGCTATGATCTGAAACCGGAGGAATGTGTCTTTATCGACGACAGCCCGAAGAATATCGAAGCGGCAAATGCGCTCGGCATGCATGCATTCCTGTTTGAATCCTATGAAAAGCAGCATCCGCAGATCATGCAGTATCTGGCGGAATACACAAAATAATTATTCGCGGATTGTGCAGACCGCTGAAATTCTCTCCGGAATAAGGATTTTTTTCCGTCGGAGCGTAACCTTTTCAGAGAGGAGGCGGTCTTATGAAACAGGAGCCCGTCAAGAAATGGAAACAGCCGAAGTATGCTGCCCTTGCTGCGGTACTGACACTGTCCGCAGGAATGATGACATCGTGCGGCAATCATTCGCTGCATATCGACGGCACTGCACCCAATACGGATGTTGATTCCGGATATACGGAACCGGTCATCGGCGGTGAGGTTTATCTTGAGCCTGACCCTGCGGATACAACGGAAATACAGACCGGAACAACATCCGCACAGACTGAGGATATCACGGAAGCACAGCATACGCTGAAAATCCTGACGCAGGAGGAAATGCAGGCGTGGTGGGATACATATGAGCCCGAACCGGATCTGATGGGGAAGGTTGCGCCGATGAATCCGGTGTATCGGATGCAGATGCAGACAACTGCGCCGGAGAATACGGAATCCGGCGAACAGAATACAACAACAAATGAGACTGCTGCGAAGGAGACAATATCATGAAACTGGAACCGATCAAAAACACAAAGCTGCCGAAATATGCGGCAGCACTGGTCACGGCGGCTGCGTCTGCCGCACTGCTGTCCGGCTGCGGACTGATCGAACATGTATTTGAGGAAATAAACAAATCGGCTTCGGGCGGAATATTCCCGACCGTGACCGAAGAATTCTATCAGACCGAAACGTCAGCGGCGCAGACAGAAAACGATACTTCTTCGGAGGAGGTGTCCGAATGAAGCTGGAACCGATCAGACATGCGAAACTGCCTGAATATGCGGCGGTACTCGGCATTCTTGCCTCTGCGGCGCTGCTGACCGGATGCGGACCGCAGCTTGCCGGAGATGTCGCCAATCCGAATGTGGATTCCAATGATATCATCGAGCTTGCAGGTGAGGAAGCAGTTTTAACAGAGCCGGATGAAACCATAACGCAGACTGCATCTGCCGTGACAACGACAGAAACAACGGAATATCCGCTGGCTGAGGACGGCGAAGCGCCTGTTGTGACCGATGACGGAGATTCCTGTGAACCGCTGATGCTGGAGGGCGATGTGGCATTTGTGCCGGATTATCAGGCTGCGGTTGATGAGATCAATACCGTCTGTGCAGCGGATGCCGGCGCCTATGAAGCAGCCTTTGCCGGAATGGGATATGCGATGCAGCGCGATGACAGTAGCTTTTTGCATTACGGCACCCGCTTTACCGCTGTATTGCGGCATCCGGAAAGCGGGACGCGCATCGCGTTCTATGACGGCAGTGCGGAAGACGGCGGACTGACCATGCGCGAATGGATGCAGGGCATCTGCACCGCATCCTATGACTGGGGTTGTGTGCTCGATTATCCTGCGGATGAAACCGGCTTGCAGCGCATCATTTTTATTGACAGGAACAGAGAAACTGACAGTGTGACCGCGGACGCGGAACAAATATATAAGGACGTGATTGCATGAATCTGACTTTGCACCTGACCGAAAATTGTAATATGAACTGCGCTTACTGTGTGCGCGAAAAGCAGCCGATCCGCATGTCGGAGGCGGTTGCCGATGCGGCGGTCGATCTTGCGTTTTCCAGCGGCAAAAGCGCCGGACTCTGCTTCTTCGGCGGTGAGCCGCTGCTGGAATCCGGACTGATTTACCGCGCGATCCGGCGCTGTATGCTGAAAACGATTGAGACCGGCAAGCCTGCATACTATAAAATGACAACAAACGGCACGCTGCTGACAGAGCGGTTTCTCGAGAATGCGCATGCCGTGCATATGGGCATCGGACTGTCCTTTGAGGGGCTCGCGCAGGATACCTGCCGCCGCTTCAAGGACGGCACACCGAGCTTTGACGTTGTGGAGGAGAAGGCAAAGCTGCTGCTGAAACATATGCCCGATGCCTATGCGATGATGACGATTGCGCCGCAGGCTGTGCCGCAGTATGCGGAATCGGTGAAGTATCTCCGTTCGCTTGGCTTCAAGCGGATTACATCGACGATTGCCTACGGAAAAAAGGTGCACTGGACAGACGATGACCTTGCGCTGCTGAAAGGTCAGATGGAAGAAATTGCGGCATTCTTCGAGGCGGAATTCCTGAAAGGCGATCCGTTCTTCTTCTCGCCGCTCGATGCAAAGATTCGTGATTTTCTCCGCGGCTTCAATCCGTCGGAACGCTGTCATCTCGGTTTCCGGCAGATGCCGGTTGCGCCGGACGGCTCGCTCTATGCCTGTACGCAGTTCATCGGCGATCCGGATTATAAGCTCGGCGATGTCTTTCACGGTGTGGACAGGGAACGGCAGAAGATACTCGCTTCCCGCGCTGCGACGCCGGAATCCTGCAAGGAATGTGCGCTGCGGACACGCTGTACGAATTCCTGCGGCTGTACGAACCGGCTCGAGACCGGAAACGAAAATACGGTTTCGCCGCTGCAATGCAGCTATGAGCGCATGACGATTGCGCTTGCCGACGAGGTTGCCGACCGGCTCTATGCTGCGGACGAAGCAGCATTCAAAAAGCGTTTTGCCGCAGATGTGCCGGAAAAGGACAAACTGTAAAAATACATGGGGCGGAGGACTGAATATGCGGTCCTTCGCCCCTGAATTTTATACACGGGGCGCAGGCGGATGCAATAAAAAACAAAATAGATTTTTGTCCGTCCGCGGCATTTGTACGCAGTGCGCATTTTGCGGCGGAAATCTTGCTTTTCTGACAGATTTATGGTATGATATAAAAGCGGCAGTGCCGTCTGTATTTTTTTCGCACCATGCGGGATTCTGCGTGATAAATATAAGAAAAATGCAGTATACTATTTCTGTTCATGAAGGAAAGGAAGCGTTCAAAAGTGTCACACAAAAACAGCGCCGCAGCATTGCTTGCGGCTGTCCTGCTTGCAGCAGTGCTGAGCGGCTGCTCCAGCGACCGCGCGGAGGGCGGTGCATCGTCTGTGTCGGAGGTCAGTTCCTCTGCGGAGACCGAAACGGCAGAGACTGAGACCGAAACAGAAACAGCTGCGGAGGCAACGACAACCGTCACCGAGACCGAGGTCATCGAGACGGAAACAACCGCTGCACCGGAGCATGCGCCGGAGGCAAGCAATCTCACGCTGACGCATATCACAGAGGGCGGCGAGGGACTCGGCGCATTCAATGAATTCAGCAGCAATATCCGCGGCGAGGTTATGCAGCAGGGCTCTGAATACAAGAACTGGAAGCTGGAATCGGTAGCCGGTCATGCAGAGCCGGATGATACCATTGACAATGCAGCGGCGACCTTTACCTACGGAACCGGCGAGGGCTTCTCCGTCAACGGTACGGTCGAGGTGCTGCCCGCGGACGATCCGGATTATCCGAACAAGATGTATTTCCATTCGGATGATGTCGATGCGTTCCCGCGGTATATGTATGACAACCGCGGCGATGCGCACAGAGCAAAGTATATCATCGAGAATTCAAGCGATGTCTATATGCTGCTCGATAAAGACAATCCGCCGCAGGAAACGTCATTTGCGGTTTCCGTGACGGTCGATACCGTGACCGTGCGCTATGCAGCAGACGGTCATGCCTATGATACGATCCATGTCAAGGCGGCATCGAACCGGTAAACACGGCATATATCAGCTTTCAGACCGGCGCGGAAGCCGGTACAGAAAAATAAAAAAAGGGGTTATTATAAGATGAATTGGCTGAAACGAACTGCGGCACTGATGACTGCTGCTGCGACGCTGCTCCTTGCGGGCTGCGCGGCGGGCGGCTCCGGCAGGCTGCCGGAAACGAGTATTCCGGATTATACGGTTCCGGCAAATGTTCTCGGAGAAGCGAGCGACCTTGTGCCGGATGTGCAGGTTGACAAATATCATGTGCCGGAGAGTGAGGGTATGGATTTTATCAAAGAGCTGCATCTGGGCTGGAATCTCGGCAACACGTTTGATGCAAGCGATGCCGGACATCTTTCCGCCGAGCAGGAAATGGATTACGAAAAGGTCTGGTGCGGCGAGATCACAAAGATCGAGAATATCGCTGCGATCAAGGCGGCAGGCTTCAAAACGATCCGGATTCCGGTTTCATGGCATAACCATGTGGATGAGGAGTTCAAAATCTCCCGTGCATGGATGACGCGCGTCAAGGAAGTTGTGGACTGGTGTCTCGATATGGATTTGTACGTGATCGTCAATACGCATCATGACAATGACGAGGCGTATTACTATCCGGATTCCGCGCATATGGAGAGTTCAAAAAAATATCTGACGGCAGTCTGGTCGCAGATCGCGGATGTCTTCAAGGATTATGACGAGCATCTGATCCTCGAATCTCTCAATGAGCCGCGCCTTGTCGGTACGGATTTTGAGTGGTGGATTGATCAGAACAATGCACAGTGCAAGGATGCGGTTGCCTGCATCAACGAGCTGAATCAGCTTTTTGTCGATACCGTCCGCAATTCGGGCGGCAGCAATGCGGCGCGCTGGCTGCTGGTGCCGGGCTATGCCGCTTCGCCGGACGGCGCGCTCAATACGGGCTTCTCCATGCCGAATGATACCGCGAACCGCACGATTCTTTCCGTCCATGCCTACAGACCGTATAACTTTGCGCTGAACAAAGCCGGTACGAAGGAATGGTCGCTGGACAACGGCGGCGATACGGGCGATATCGTCAGCTTTATGGATGATCTCTACGGCAAATTCGTCATGAACGGCGTTCCGGTGCTGATCGGCGAGTTCGGCGCAATGAACAAGGATAATCTGGAGGCGCGCGTTGCGTTCTCCGCATACTATACCGCCTGTGCGAGAGCACACGGGATGTCCTGCCTCTGGTGGGACAACAATGCCTTTGCCGGTTCCGGTGAGAACTTCGGTCTGCTTTACCGCAGAAGCTCGACCTTCACATATCCGGAGGTCGTGCAGGCACTGGTGAAGGGCAGCGATTACCAATAATATTCTCTTTCTGAGGGGTGGCTGACATGAAACACTATCTGTTGATGATGATACTGGCTGTCTGTGCACTGTGCTGCGCAGGATGTGCAGGAAATGCCGAAGACAGTCCGGAGCCGGATTCTGCGGCGGAGACCACTGCTTCATCCGCCGTGACGACGACAGCAACAGAGCCGACAACAACAGTCACCACCGCGACAACCGTTGATTATCTTGTGGCGTCGGATATGAAGCTGACAGTCAAAACGGATACGGTCCGCCCCTCGAAATGCACGGCGGAGCTGACAAACAGCGGCAGTGCGGAGGGTCGTCCGTATACCGCGGAATACCGGATCTATGAGGTCAGCGGCGATGCGGAAAAGCCATGTGCTGAGCTGCCCGATTATGAGGCGCCGGCACAGCAGGGCGATGTCAAATGGCTTGCGCCGGAACAGACCGCGGAGATTCCGCTGGACTGGGGCAAGCGCTACGGCGATTTGCAGGACGGCACCTATATTCTGGAGATTACGCAGGAGAATGTCCCTTCCGATCCCGACGATCCGGATTCGCCGAAGGTACGGCTCGTTGTACGGACGGAATTTGAAATGGATTCCTCCGGCTTTGTGCCGCAGTTTATCGTTGCGGAGGATGACATCAATCCGGAGGGCATCGTTCTGACGATCAAGAACTCCAAGGATGCCGCACGCTGGTATGCGATGACCTATCATCTCTATGATGAATCGCGTACACCGCGCGTGGAGCTGCTGGAAGAAATCGACAAGGATGCGCAGCTGCACGGCAACAATTATATGCCGCCGGGCGGTGAACTGGTGCTTGTCTATGACTGGTCCAAAACCTACGGTTCGCTCGTAGAAGGTGAATATGTGCTTGAAATCCAACTGCTTGCGGACGGCGAAAAGGAAGGCAAAACATACCGCATTCCTTTTGAGGTCACTTAAAATGCATACAAACGGAAACAGACTGCCGGCAATGAAACCGACAGTCTGTTTCCTTATATTATGCAGAAAAGGTACAGCAAAATGTATCTCAGATGAGTTTTGCGATGATCTTGAGAATATGGATGACATCGTTGCTGTCGATGCCTGCGGTGCCGTCGCAGTCTGCGTTCTGTTTGCCGGCGGCGGTAATATTGACGGCATCCTCTGCGACGAAGCGTGCGAGCAGGACAGCGTCGGATACATCGACGCCGCCGCTGCAATTTACATCACCTGCGAGGGCTGCGGCGGGCTCGGTCTCTGAGGTGACCGACGGTGCGGTGACGGCTGTCGTCGTGGTCTCTGAAACAGTTTCCGAAGCTGTCGTGACCGTTGTGACAGTCGTGACGGTTGTTTCGGATGCCGGTGCGGTTTCAGAAGAAACAGCGGATGAGGTCTGTGCTGTGTCCTCACTGCGCAGTTCCATATAGAACAGATTGCAGCTGTCAGCCTTTGCGATTGCATGCGCACCTGCCTTGACCGGAACGGTCACGATGCCGTTTTCAGCGGTATATTTTTTGCCGTCCACCTTGACGGTCGCTGCTGCCTCACCGAAAACGAGGGTGAGCTTTGCATCCGAGGGGGCGCTGAAGCCGATTGCGGTCGCGGTCTCCATTTTCAGGCACTGTGTCATGTTCAGACCGTTATAGGAGGCTGTGCCCTTGCTCGTCGAAAGATTGCCGCTGATCTGATAGAAGGCGCTTTCCTTGCCGTCCGTGGTAAAATTATGGGCGTAGCTCCACGCCGTACCGGACGGCGGCGCAGTCACGGAGGTCTGCTCCGTTGCAATGCTCTGTGATGTTGCGGAAGTCTGTTCCGTGGCAGATGTCTCTGCGGAGGTCGGCTTGGTATCGGCAGTTGCCGGCTGCGTCACTTCAGGGACGGTCGTTGTGACAACCGGCTCGGTGCTGCCGACATATGCGCCGCTGCCGATTGCAACGATGCTTGATTGATAGTTGACGATCGCTTTTTTCAGCGCGGCATTGACGGCATAGTCTGCATCGTCAACGGCATTGTTCCACTGCCATTTGAAGTCGCCGCCCTGCACTCTGCCTGCATTCGCGGTGACGATTGCAGGCACATCGGCAGGCTTGTCTGCTGTGTAGGAATACATACCGGCTGCGGTATCAAAATTGTTGTAGCCGGTACCGCCGGAGAGCGTTTTGACAGATGCCGGAACGCTGTCCTTCGCGTTTGCGACCTCATATGCATCGAAGCTCGAATTGTCCTTCTGATAGGTAATATAGCTCTTTGCATCGGTCATAATATTGTTATATGCCTTGATGATGCCGCCGGGCTCGCCGGAGAAGGTACCTTCGCCCTGTGCGTCGGTGCCCTGCTTGCTGCTCATCATCGGCTTCGGGCAGCTGCGGAAGTAATTGTTTTCGACGAATGCGGAGGCACCCATTGTCACGCCGACGCCGTATTTTGCATTGCCGTCGAAATAGTTATTATAGATGTGGACGGTGCAGGTGCGGATGCGCGGATGCCGCGAATCGGAATGATCGTACCAGTTGTGATGATAGGTGATGCGGTTGTCGGTCGATTCGGATTTCATGCCTTGCAGATTGCACTTGCCGTTATCCCAGAAATGATTGTAGCTGTGGGTGATATAGCTCGAGGTTTTGGTATCGAGTGCGCCGTCGCCCTTTGCCTGATCGGCGTCGGAGCCTGCGTCGCCGTAGAAGAAGTCGCAGTGATGTACCCAGCAGTGGTCATTGTTCTGCTGCAAGCCGACGTCATCGCCCTCGGAGCTGTTGCAGTTCATGAAGCCGATGTTGCGGACCTCGACATTTGAGCAGTTTGCAAGGCGCAGTCCGAAGCCGTTGAAGACGGTATCTGTGCCGATGCCCTCGATTGTGACGCCGCAGGAGAGCCGCTTGGATGCGCCGCTGCCCTTGATCAGCAGGTCGCCGCCCTGCAATACGGCAGGATCGGTGATATTGCCGATGCAGCGGATATCGAGCGGACGGCTGTCCGTGCCCTTCTGATAAGCGGTCAGGATATTCTGGATGCCGGTGCATTTGGTTTTCGTGCCCTTGGAATCCGTGACGACATCGAGCGAGACGCTGTCCTTGTTTGCATTCGTGACATAAAGCACGACGGCGCCGCTGCGCAGTGTACCGTCATTATTATAGGCGCCGGATGCGCTGCCCTGTACGAAGCCGAAGCCGCTGCGGTCATGTGCCTTGACGGTGACCGCCTGCTCCTTTGCTTTGGACGCATCCTCTTTGCCGTTCAGCAGCGGCACGACCTTGATCGTATGGCTGCCCGCTTTCAGCCCCGGAATATCGGCGCGGTAATAGCCGTTGTACTGCCGGATCAGCATACTGTCAACCTGTTTGCCGTCGGCATAGACATTGAAGCCGCCTGCACCGCTGACCGGTGCCCATTCGGCGACGGCGGACTCAAACCAGCCCTCCGCACGCGTAAAGCTGACGGCGTCGGCTGCGGAGACAGTTCCTGTCAGGGCTGACATTGCGCCTGCCGCAATCACTGCGCTGCAAAGAAACGCCGCGACCTTTTTTCTGCTGTATTTTTTCATAGATTCTCCCCTCAAAACAATAAAACGCATTTTCACAGAGCCGGATGTTTTTATGCTCTGTTTTTATTATACGGATTTTTTTCTGAAAAACAATGACGGATTCTCTTGAAATCCTGCACAATGGTCTTATGAAATTGCACAAACCGTGCTGCACGGGCAAAAAACTTGTATAATCTGACGAAGTTTGTGAAAACTCTGTGGGAGGGCTTGACAATCGGGCGGAAAAGTGGTATCTTATATTTAGCACTCGGAGAGACAGAGTGCTAGCACAACGAAACTTCGTCTGCAAAATCTGAATAAAGGGGGCGTTCGGCAAATGGATGACAGAAAACTGCGGATTCTTGCGGCAGTCGTCGATGCGTATGTCACGACAGGCGAGCCCGTCGGTTCCAAGACCATTGCCGCGCTGCCGGATATCAATGTCTCGTCCGCGACGATCCGCAACGATATGGCGGTGCTGGAGCAGCTCGGTCTGCTCGAACAGCCGCATACCTCAGCCGGAAGAATCCCGACCTTTCAGGGCTATAAGCTCTATATAGAAAAGTGTATGCCGGGGATGCAGCTTCCGCAGGAGGAACGCGAGCGGCTGGACAGTATGTTTGCAGATGATTCCGTCCTGACAGAGGATGTGCTGATTCAGTCGGCAACCACTGCACTCGCGGAGATTACGAAATGTGCTGCCGTCGCAGTCAATGCGATGCCGCAGTTCTCGGTGATCTCGAAGGTGGAGGTCATCCCGACCGGCAAGCGGCTCTATGTGATTCTGCTGATTACCTCGGCAGGCAACATCAAGAACAAGGCGTGCCGGCTGGAATTTGATCTCAACGAAGAGCAGCTTTCGTTCTTTACGGCGTTCCTGACCGAGCACCTGCACGGTGTCTCGCTCAGTGATCTTTCGCCGGAGATGTTCGATCAGCTCGTCACGGCAATGGGCGCCTATATGGCAACGCTCAGCCCGCTCGTGCAGGGACTCTATGAGCTCAGCCGCGATATGATGCGGCAGGAGCTGACCGTCAACGGCACGCGCAATCTGCTGACCTGTCAGGAGCTGGAAACGCAGGATATTGTCGAATTCATGGAGAATCAGGATGTCATCATGCCGCTGCTGAATGACACGTTCAGCGGCATTCATGTGATGTTCAGCGAGGATGCCAA
>JAEEGL015532234.1_pt1 | contig 17065 bp, 16 predicted proteins | sample 9134231 | NCBI WGS metagenome assembly JAEEGL01 (sample SAMN16246548, study PRJNA631951) | gut metagenome | biome: gut microbiome; feature: rumen; material: fiber-attached | host: Bos | place: Iran: Karaj | collected 2018-10
AAGTGTATCAATTGTGGTAAAGACATCGACACCAGTAAACAGTTGAAGATTGGTGTTCGCAGTATGATTCTGACTGCTGGCACAAAACTCTACATTGATAACGACAACACACCTGATGCAGAGGTGGATTTCTTCCCAACTGACAAGAATCTGCTGGTTATCCGCAATCTCTCAGAAGCCAGTTGGAATGTGGATACACCAAGTGGTAAGGTGAAAGTGGTGAATCCTAAGGAATTCCTACCAATCCTGCCAGGACTGAAAATATCCTTTGGTTCCAGTATTAAGGGGGCCATTGGTGCAAAGGGTGAAATCATAGCATAAATAACAAATTTAAATATTACGAATATGGGACTTTTAGACGAAACCGTAAGCGTTCCTCGTAGAACGATGACATTGTTTTTCCTGATTGACACATCAGGCAGTATGGAAGGTAATAAGATTGGTGCAGTGAATGATGCAGTAGTCAATGTGCTTCCTATGCTGAATGACATTTCAGAGACCAACCCTGATGCAGAAATCAAGGTTGCAGCATTGGAATTCTCCAGTGGTGTAAACTGGTTGTATGACGAGCCGAAGTTAGCAAAAGACTTTATCTGGCAGGATGTTACTGCAGGTGGCTTGACCTCGCTTGGTGGCGCATGTGCAGAGTTGGCAGCAAAATTGTCACGTAATGGAGGCTTTATGCAGTCAGCCAGTGGCTCATTTGCACCAGCTATCATTCTGCTTTCTGATGGTGGACCTACAGATAATTACGAGGTAGGATTAGCAAAACTTCAAGGCAATAACTGGTTCAAATCTGCTATCAAGATTGCCATTGCCATTGGTGATGATGCAGATAAAGATGTACTGAAACAGTTTACTGGCAACTCAGAGGCTGTGATTACTGTTCACAATATTGATGCCCTGAAGCAGATTATTCGCGTGGTAGCTGTTACTTCTTCTCAGATTGGTAGTAAGAGCAGTACTGCAGGTGATGTCACTAAACAGGATCAGGTGATCAAAGATGTACAGGATGCTGCTAAAAATATCGATGGTGCAGACTCTGCTGATTTCACATCAACAGTTGACAGCAGTCAGTATATCGACGATTGGGGATAAATGATAGAATCGTATAGCTTTTCATGTCAGGGAGAAAGTCACAAGGCTGATAACAAGCCTTGTCAGGATGCCTCCTTCAGTGCAGTCTACGATGATGGACTGGCCATTGCCATCGTGTGTGATGGACATGGAGGAGAAAGATATTTCCGTAGTGATGTGGGTTCCCGTATGGCTACAGAAGTAATCAGCGAATCTGTCAAGACCTTCGTAGAGAAAGTGGATAAAACCATGTTCATAGGTCAACCTTTTATAGCAGAAGAGGCTATCACTTCAGAAGAAGTTATCAAGAAACAGACTCCCATTGATAAGGCTTTCCGACAACTCTTTTCTTCCATTATCTATCAATGGAACCAGAAGATTGCTGAGCATGCAGCCAATACTGCTGTTAGCGAATGGGAACAAGAGCATGTGCCTCAAAAATATCTCGAAGAATTGCATACCAGTGAAACTTTTGAGAAACTCTATGGTTGCACGCTCATGGTCTATGTACAAACGCCAGACTATTGGTTTGCTTTCCACTTGGGCGATGGCAAATGTGTCTCTTTCCACCAAGAAGGCGATTTGTGGCAGATGCCCATCCCATGGGATGAACGCTGTTTCCTGAATAAGACCACTTCGCTTTGTGATTCCAATGCCATCAACGAATTTCGTTATTGCTATGAGGGGGATGGTAAATACCCAATGGCAGTGTTCTTAGGTTCTGACGGAATGGATGATTCATTTGGTGAAGATCCCAACCTTGTGAACTTCTATATCCAGGTGGTAAAGATGCTGGTAACAGAGGGTAGGGAGGCTACTGTCAAATCTATCGAGTCCGACTTGCCACAACTCAGTAAGATAGGCAGCAAGGATGATATGTCTGTGGCATTTATCTATAATATTGATGAACTAAAAGCCCATATCACAGACTTTATACAGTACCAAATAGATATAGTAAAAGATGGCATACATCAAATAGACGATCGCATCAAGAAACTGGAATCAAAGATAAATAGCATCAAGTCTATTACTGACGAGAAGACTCGAATAGATCTCGATTATGCCAAGCAAGATTTAGAAAGGGCCCAAGATAATCGTATTAAATTATTATACAAGCATGATTTACTCATGCAACAGTTTTCAAAGCATCATTCAGGTTCATGTATTAACTAAAAATAATTTGTTATGGAACTATACAATGCATTAAAAAAAGTTGTTGATTTACAAACTGAAGAAATCCTTAAAGACGTTAAGTTAATTAACATCCTTAGTGATTTTAAAGCATATGATGATATGCCTTCTTCAAAATACTTGTTGAAGTATATGGTAAATGAGGGTTTAATGGCTAATCTTCTTTATGAGTACCAATCTCAAAATGATGTTAATATCCTTTTAGATAGTCATAAAACACTTTTGTCAGATACTTATGGATATAAAGAAAGTTTAGCAGATTATGTTGTGAAGAGTTTAGCATATGCTTTAGGATGGGTTCCTGATATACCATCAATTTCGGACAATAACAAGAACTCTTGTACAACAAATACTACTCCAGTTCAATCAAGTCCACAAATAATAGATGATGGAAAACATCTTTTATTTAAGCAATTTCCTATTACTGGCGATGTTAAAACTTTTATACAAAACTTATTAAACGAAGGATATGTTCTAAATGAACCTTATAATTATACATACCATGCTGCTTCATTAACAGGTTCATTTGCTGGTAATAATGATTGTTCTATAGCTGTTATTGGAACTCCCCGAACCCATATAGCGTGTTGTGTTATGGTGTTCTTAAAAGAGCATCATATTTGGTATACTATAAAAGATGAATACGAGAAAATCAAGAATCAGCTTAGTAAGAAGTATGGAAATCCAGAATCATATGAGTATTTCAGGGATCCATATTATGAAGGTGATGGTTCAGAATTGACAGCTTTATATGCTGATCATTGCACATATCTGTCAATGTTTAATACAGCAAATGGGAAAATAAGCGTTAGTATGAGTAGTGACGCAAAGGTCATGATAACATATCAAGATAAAATTAATATAGAAATTCAAGAATCTGAGCAGAATACACTTGCACACGATGATCTTTAAATGAATAAAGTAACAAAGTCACTACCACAGGGCATTAAAATCATAGTTGATCGCTATGGAATGGATGTGCTAAATGATGTTCGTTTGGTGAACATTATGAGTGACGTGGTGACTTTGGATGATTCTTTGGCAGTTAAAAATACATTTAGAGAAATTATCAATCTAGGATATGGCAAGAAAATTTTATCCCTTGTATCTGCAAAGGGGGATGTCAAAATGAAGGTAAGAGTATATGCAAAGGGCATCGCAGATACAAAGGGATATAATGAAGTTATTGTCCAATACGTTCTCTATTCTTTATCTTATGGCGTTGGCTTATGCAAAGAGCCTTATCTAAAGAATACAAATGTGTCTTCATCGCCTGTAGTAGATAGACCTCCACAAAAATTACATGAAGAAATTTCAGAGCAGAATGTTGATAAATCACATTTTTATAAAATCATTGTTGGTCTTATTTCATTTTTTATATTTGTAGGATGCGTTTATTTATATCAATATTATAATTCCTCTGCCGATAGAGAACAATATGAAAAGAGAGTAACCTCAGGTAATAATTTCTTGTCAAAAGGTGATTATGATAATGCAATTGAAAGTTACAAAGAGGCTTATAATGGTTATAATGCATTAAATAGCGGCAGTTATAAAGAAGCGGCTCTGATGCGAATGGATGATCTCGTTGATAAATTATGTAATGAAGGTAATGATAATAATAAGAGTTTACTTCAGGCATATAAATTGTTGCAATCGGAAATGCAATTGAACCTTGATAAAGAAGATTTGTCAAGATTACAATCGAAGAAGGATAATATAGAGAAGTTAATTAATACAAGAGTTTCTAATGGTCGAAATAGTCTAATCTCTATAGTATCTGCAAATAATGGGAAACTTGATGCTGATGGTAAAGCTTTACTAATTGATCTTTTAGAGCTGTCTCCTAACGATTATTGGTTGAATTTTATTAAAAAGAAAAGTTATGAATAAAGTTACAAAGAAAATCATAAGATCGATTCTTCTTTCATCTGCCTTGTCTCTTTTACATACACCAGCTAAGGCTCAGAACTCATTACTTCCTGATTTTGATTTAGACCAAGATGAAAGTGATGAGGTAGGAGCTATCAAGCGTAAGGTTATGAAGAATGTGGTAAAAGTTAGCCCTTCAGGAAGGATGGCGATGGTTGCTGACCATTATTCTCATAGAAGTCACAGTTCTCATAGAAGTCACAGTTCTGGATATAGAAATCATAGTTCACATTCCTCTCACTATTCAAGTTCGCGGTCTACTCATTACTCCAGTTCAAGCAGCAGCTCTTCACGAAGCTCATCCTCTTCTTCTGGAATTAATGGATTGTATTCTGCACCAAAAGCTAAGACTCCAGCAGACTATTCTTTAGGAGATAGAACCATAAAGTCAGGAATATATGGGGCAGATGTCCAATCTTTAGCAAAATTGTTGCAATCCAAATACTATATTAAGGAGAATCAAATAAAAACAAAATCTGGTTATGCATTGTATGATGCAAGTATGATAGCAGCTATAAAACATTTCCAGAAAGACGCAGGCTTGACTGTTTCTGGTAATGCTGATAACGCTACTCAAATTGCTCTCCAAACATGGGACGAGAATAAAACAACAATAGATCTTGGAATCCGTGATATTACTGAGAATATAAGTGGTTATGATGTTTCTCAACTTTTAAAATTGTTGATAGCAGCCGGATATGCGCCAGACCCCAATAAGGTGGAATATAAAAATGGGAATGCTGTATTCAATAGTGAAATGATAACAGCAATTAAGATGTTTCAAGCTTACAATAACCTTGAAGCGACAGGTATTCCGGATACGCCTACAATTGCCAAACTTAAAAACTTTAGGAAGAAATGATTCTCCAAATAGATAGGAATATATATTCAGACAGTTGTATTTCAAAAGTGGTATATTGGTTAAGCGATCAGTATTCCATAGATAGACGTTTGGAAGGCTTTAACGAGATTCTACAAATCGAAGGTGTAGTAGATGAGCTTTCTTTCAAGAAACTTTTTTTCGAAAAACTGAATGATTTTAAATTGCGAGGAATCATTGATGAAGAAACGAAAGAAATTCGGACGATTCTATACGCTAAGGCTTTTGGAGACTTTGACGATATTACGGAAGATGATATCATAGAATGAAGAAATATACTTTGCTGCCATTCAACTTTATCAGATTATCAGGAAAAGAAGTCTTGATAAATGAATTGGGTGATTTATTAATTACCCCAATAGGGACAACGCAAAAGATTGTAGATCATTCTATCGATGATGAAGAACTCTACAAATCACTTGTTGCCAATTTCTTCATTTCAGAAGAGCTCTTACCTTCACTACTCGATATATACGCTTCAAGGTTAAGACTCAAAAAGAGCTTTTTAGATGACAGAACAGCACTTCATATTTTTGTATTAACATTACGTTGCAACCAGAATTGTGTTTATTGTCAGGCTTCAAGTAGGGAGGAGGGGAGTAAGCATTGTTCTATGACTTATAAGATGATGGAACAATCTGTACATTTGATGTTTCGCTCTCATTCTCCATCTCTAACAATGGAGTTTCAAGGTGGTGAACCCAGTTTGGAACCTACACTTATAAAATATGGAATAGAATTAGCTGAAGAAATTAATCAGAAAGAATGTAGAGATATATCTTATGTCTTATGCACCAATTGTCGCAATCTGACTGATGATTTGCTTGAATTGTGTAAACGATATCATGTACTCATTTCAACATCATTAGACGGCCCTTCCTATATTCATAATAAAAATAGAGGGCGTGAAGATAGTTACGAAAAGACAATTGCCGGTATTCAAAAAGCCCGTATGATATTAGGGGATGAAGCAGTATCTGCCTTGATGACAACTTCAGAATTAGCATTAGATTATCCCAAGGAAATAGTAGACGAATACGTTCAAGATGGGTTCACAGACATTTTTCTTCGGGCATTGAATCCATATGGTTTGGCTTCAGAAAATGAAAATTGGGAATATTATAACGAGCGTTTTGTTGCTTTTTATAAAGCAGCTCTTGATTATATCATATATCTCAATAAGCAAGGAACATTCTTTAGGGAGGTTTATGCGTCTATTATTCTTCGTAAGATGTTAACACCTTACACCACAGGTTTTGTTGATTTACAATCTCCTGCAGGTACTGTCAATTCTGTCCTTATTTACAATTATGATGGGTATGTATATGCCTCTGATGAGTCAAGAATGCTGGCAGAGAATGGAGATTACACTTTCCGTTTGGGCAAGATTTCGGATAAGTATGAGGATATAGTTTATGGTGAAAAGGTTCGAAACATGGGTAAGATTTGGGCAAATGAGGCATTGGCAGGTTGTTCGGATTGCCCAGTAAAAGCTTATTGTGGCGCAGATCCAGTTCGTCATCACTCTACCCAAGGTGATATGTATGGTTTTCGACCATCATCATTTGTTTGTAAGAAAAATAAGGCTATTATCGAGTATCTAATATCCCTATTGATAGAAAGAGGGGATGAAGTGATGCCTATATTTCGAAGTTGGTTAAGATGAAAGAGAAGTTTGAAATAGATTCGAATAGTAATGTATTGTTTGTTACAGATCAATGTAACAATCGCTGCATTATGTGCTGCCAACCTCCAAAGCGGAAGGACGATTTTGATTATTATTATAAGAAAAACGTAGCTTTAGTTAAATCTGCACCTAAGGAAACTAAGACTGTATGTATAACAGGTGGTGAGCCAACATTGTCAGGTGATCGTTTCATAGAATTGGTTCGCCTAGTCCGAAATGAGTTACCAGACACAGAAATACAGATACTAAGCAATGGCAGATTATTTGCAGATCATGCTTTAGCTCAACAGTTGAAGAAAGTTGGGGGTGAGAAAGTGTTTGTTGGGATACCTCTTCATTCTGACTATGCTGGAGATCATGATAAGATAGCAGGAATTAAAGGAGCGTTTAATGAAACAATGTTAGGACTGTATAACTTAGCAGATGAAGGCGTTGCTGTAGAGTTACGAGTCGTAATTAATAAGATGAATTATCAGCGCCTGCCTCAAATAGCAGATTATATATTCAAAAATCTCTATTTCGTTTCATGGGTTGCATTGATGGGGATGGAAGATACTGGTTTGGCAACGAAAAATGCCAATCATATTTGGATTGAACCTATAGATTATTCAAATCAATTATGTAAAGCTGTTGATATCTTGGATGGGTGCGGTATACCTGTAGCCATATTCAATATCCCATTATGCTTGCTTCCCCATGACTATCATAATTTTGCTGCCCAAAGTATCTCAGATTGGAAAACAAAATACTTGAATATTTGCGATAGATGTGTTTTGAAGGAAAAATGCTGTGGATTGTTTTCTACTTCAAATAAAACCTACCAGGGATTAAAGCCTTATACGCAAAGCTTCTAATTTCAGAGAATTTTGACTATTAACATCACTTTTTCTCTACTTTTTGATTATAATTCTTCTTTTTTTCCTATCTTTGCATAGTTAATAACTAAAGACTATGCGACTACGTGAAGAAATATATAAAATAGTAGAGCCAAGGAATAAGGATTTCTATGCATCTCGAATCTATGATGCTGTGATGCTGATAGCTATTACTATAGGTATATTACCTTTGGTGTTTAGGACTCAGTATAAGATATTCTGGTATTTTGATCTTATTTCGGGCATCTGCTTTATTGCAGATTATATCTTTCGTTGGATTACTGCTGATTTTGATTCTAAGCGAAGTAAAATGGCTCCATTTTTGGTTTATCCTTTTACTCCCATGGCAATTATAGATTTGCTATCCATCCTACCTATCTTCAACTTGTTAGGCCCCACCTTCAAGGTGTTCCGCGTTTCACGATTATTGAAAATACTAAGAATATTTAAGGTTATACGATATTTTGAACCGTTGGAAATCATTATGTCTGTCATACGCAAACAGAGTAAGATTCTGTTGACAGTCTTTTCTCTGGCTGTTTTCTATATCTTTATTACTGCACTTATTATGTTTAATGCCGAAGAGGAAATTAATCCAGAAACGGGGAAATATCTTTTTAATACCTTTTTCGATGCATTTTATTGGGCGGCATGTACTTTGACTACTGTGGGATATGGTGATCTCTATCCAATCTCTAATATAGGTAGAATTATCAGCATAATTTCAGCTATGGTTGGTATCGCCATTATCGCTCTGCCTTCAGGTATTGTAACAGCAGGATACATGGATGAGTTGAAAAATAGAAAAGAGAATAAAGAAAACAAGATAACGGAATGAATATATTTTCTAAATGGTTTGGCTCTAAAATTATTGAAGAGCAAAAAGAAGAGATCGCTGAGGAAAGGGTTTGTTTCAAAGATGATGAGAAATATTCAAATATTAATTCTTCTTTTGATGAAGATGAGCCTATAGTTTTTGACGATTCTACACCTATAGAGGTCCATTTTAATAAAAGTGACTCTTTCCAGAAAGCTAAAGATGAAAAAAAATCATCTGAGCCCAATAATCTGCTAGAGGCTATTCATTATGTTGTAGTGAATCGGGGTGGTGATTATTTAAAAGATCGTGGTTTTATCAATCTATTAAGTGATTATCAGGTATTCAAAGATTTCCCTGCTGCTAAGCATATTATCTTGAATATGCAAGCAAATGGCTATATTGGGCAAATACTCCAGGCAACTAATTGGGAAATAGAGTCCAAAGCTATTGCAGCAAAGTACTCTACTGAGTTTGGGGCTAAAGAAGATATTGTTTTGTATCTTGTACATTGTTTAGGATATGGTCTGGGTTATAGTTCTGAGATTCCACTATATAGTGAGAATGAAGAGGCTCCCCAACCTCATTTTTCTGACTCTCATATCGATTCTACTATAAAAATATCTCCTGTATTAGAAGATTTGGAACCCTACGACCCCAAGCGCGACCTCGAAAACTATCACTATCCGACCCTCGACCTACTGAAGAAATACGATAACGACAGTAAGCCTTATATTGATATGGTTGAGCAGGATGCCAATAAGAACCATATTGTGGAAGTACTGCGCGCTTTGGGGGTGGAAATATCTATGATCAAAGCTATTGTAGGCTCAACTATTACGTTCTATGAAATTACACTTGCAACAGGTATTCGTATTTCAAAGGTTCGTTCCTTAGAAGAGGATATTACGCTAAGCCTAGGCTCTATTGGTGTTCGAGTTTTGGCTCCTATCCCAGGTAAGACAACAATAGGTATTGAGGTTCCAAATTTGAAACCCAGTGTGGTGCTGATGGAATCAATCCTCAACTCCAAGAAATTCCAGGAGACAACGATGGAATTGCCCTGTGCTATAGGTAAGACTATTACCAATGAGGTGTTTATGTTTGATTTGGCAAAAGCGCCTCACCTTCTTATCTCAGGTGCTATTGGTCAGGGTAAGTCTGTCGGACTGAATGTTATCTTAACCTCGCTCCTCTACAAGAAGCACCCTGCTGAAATGAAGATAGTGCTCGTCGATCCTAAGATGGTTGAGTTTGGTATATATAAGAACATTGCGCACCACTTCCTTGCAGCTCTTCCTGAGAATGCATATAATCCTATCATTACTGATTCAACAAAGGCGATCCGTACTCTTAATTCACTCTGTGTAGAGATGGATGCACGTTACGAAGTGCTGATGGCTGCAGGTGAGCGTAACATCAAGGATTATAATAGAAAATTTAAGGAACGTAAGCTTAACCCAGATAAGGGGCATCGTTATATGCCATACATCGTATTGTTGATTGATGAATACAGTGATTTAATAATGTCTAATGGAAAAGAGGTTGAATCGAAGATTGCTCAATTAGCTCAAAAGGGTCACATTGTTGGTATCCACATGATTATAGCAACGCAGCGCCCTACAACAAAGATAATCACAGATACGATTAAGTCAAACATTCCTGCTCGTATTGCTTTTAAAGTAAGTTTGGACGTTGACTCTAAAACTATTCTAGACAGAATGGACGCTACCCAGCTTATAGGAAGAGGTGATATGTTGTATCAGACTTATGGAGGTGAGCCTGTTCGTGTACAGTGTGCCTTCGTTGATACGCCAGAGGTAGCGGATATTAATAAGTTTATTGGCTCTCAAGAAGGCTATGGAGCCCCATATGAGTTGCCTAATCCAGATATTAGTGTTGCTGAAAGTGGCTATTCTGATGATATCGATATGACACATCTAGATCCTCTTTTCGAGGATGCAGCCAGATTGGTTGTAATTAATCAAAGTGGTTCAACCTCACTCATTCAACGTAAGTTTGCCATTGGTTACAATCGCGCAGGTAGATTGATGGATCAATTAGAAAAGGTAGGAATTGTTGGGCCAGCAAAAGGATCAATCCCTCGAGTAGTTCTGATTCATGATGAGTATAGTTTAAATAAGATATTAGCATCATTAAGGTAGTAGTCTCGTTTGGTTGTGATAATAAAGAACAAAAGAAAAATATGTCCCCAGTCGCAGCCTTTTAATTTTTTCAACTTCGATGCAAAAAAATGGATTATATATAAACATAGTTGACGCAACTGCCAATATTGTTAAGCAATTTGGGAGAATCACTGTTCATGAAGAACGTTTCGTGAATATCTTATCTGATATGTACCCAGAAAGAGATAATCCAGCTATTTATAAAATTATCAGGTCAGCCATACAGGACGGCTTATTAACAGGCATCCTCTCTGCAAATGCCAAGAGCATAGAGCATCAAGTGGCCTCCGCTACTTCTGCGTTAACTAAACAGTATGGCTATGACCAGTCTTTGGTTGAAGGCATAATGTTTTCTCTTGCTATCGGCTATGGTACCATTTCCACAACACAATATAATGCCCTCAAAGCTCAGAAGAATAAGCCAGTTCAGAAACAGGTATTGCCACCTTCTCAAAAAAACAATCAAAATAGACAGAAACCAACTAGAAATACCACCAAGCCTACTAAGAAGACAAAAATTGATGGAGCTATAGTGAAGTTTGTTTTTTCCTTAATATGGGGAATACTTGGTCTCACTATATCACCATTATTATATCTTTATGGAGTTGCAGAAAGCGATGGCATTTGTTTCGTAGGCTCCTTCTATGTCGCTATATTACATCTTTTTACATTAGTGCCAATTGCGGCTGTTATTGATGGGCATCCTTCTATAGGCAATCCCAAGACATATCCATCGATAGCCGGAGCTATGTATGGATTAATGATTTGCGCTATTACATTTTGGGTGGTATTCCCTATTCTATTTGGTTTTCAATTTATATTGGACATTTGGGGGTTAAGTATAAAAGACCCATTTCCATGGATAACATCATTCTTGGCAAATCTCTTTTGTGCTGGAATTCTCGGTTCTTATCTTGAAGAGATAGAACGTTTTTCTGGTATTTCTACCAATAATAAGAATAAGTTTTTTTTCATAAATAGCCAGCTTTATAGTTCGATACCTTTTAAAAGAGGATTTATAATAGTAGTTTCTTATTTTCTATTAGTAGGATTAATTGCTATATTTGCTCCAACAATCTCAAGAACAATTGATAAATTAAATATTTACAGGATTAATAGATATATAGACGATGTAAACGAACAAAAGGCAAGACTAAGATCCCAAAGAGAAAAAGATAATCGCAAGCTGGGGTTTGCACAGTTTTCATTAGATGATAGTTTTATAGTAACTGTTTCTAAAATTAAAAACAATGATGTATTTACAGTAGAAAAAACATCAACTTATAGTGAAAGTCTTTATATACATAATGATAATTACATTACCATTGTTGATTCTATTATCAGTTTAAATACACAATGGAACAATGAAAAAATCACACTTGAAATGTTCTTTGTTAAAGACAAGTTGGCAGCACTGCGCTACTCTCCATTACAAACACAAGGTGACAGTATCGTAAGTATTTATACTGCAAAATATGGGGAGCCAGAATATGAGTTGAAAAAATATGTATATATTACGGATGACTATCCTAGATATATGCCTGCTGAAATCAGTGTGGAGGAATACATCTTTAGTTCAGGGAACTTAGATAAAGACGATCTTTATCCTGACTCTTATTATTGGACTTACAAAAATAGCCTGATTAAAATTGATAATGAAAGGAATAAAGATTTGTACGAATATAGAAAACGCGCAACCATTACATATTTTAGTCGAAGAATAGAGCCTATTTTAAAAAGGAAGAAAGAAATGGAAGACGCTATTAAAAAGGAAATAGATAAAAAGCGTAATGACTCGATAAAGAGAGTAAGAGAAACCAAAAGGCTCCGACAACTAGAAGAAGAGCGCAGAATTCAGGAGCAGAAGCGACAGGAAGAATTGAATCACAAACGTTCAATAGAACAGATATAGATTATAGCATGGAGTTAAGAGATATAGATATTCATTTTGATGTGCGGACGGATAGCCATGATAAGGATCCAGATTCTGCAAGTACGACATTGAAGGCATACCATCAATTGCTTTGGAGTAAGCCTTTGCCCAATGGAAAGATGATGAGTCTGACACAAGGAAAAGGCTACTATTTGAAATGGAATGATATATATTTCGGAAGTGACTCAATCATTGTTAGTTTTTGGCACGCACGATATAAGCATCGTGATCTTATAGTTAGTTCTATACCCAATGTTAAGGATTATCGAGAAGACTATTTGAAGAAAGCATCTACAATAGCAGGATATGTCATATTCCCACAAATCAGATGGAGTATGAATCAAGCAAGAGGATGCAGCAGGAAGATCTCAGATAGGTGGGATTTGACGTTGGAGTGTATTAGGCGATATTATAGCGGTGAGCCATCTCCGCTAGATACAGCTTTACAAAGGAGCAAGGCGTTCTTTGACTTGTTTGTTGATTTCAAAGGGTATGTAGATTTCTTCTTGCTTCAAGACTGTGTTGATGAAAACTATAACGTGAAGTTCTGGTTGGATACTCCACTATTTGTTAGTATGCCCATGCCAAAAAACTTAGATGAGTATTACAAATGGATAGACTCTCAACTCGACTTTGTAGCTAAACGAGGGAAGAGAATTGAAGATTATTGTAAAAATAGTATTTAAATATGGAACTACATATAGCAATAAAAGAAATCGTTGATCAATTCGGTAAGGAAATTATAGCTGAAAAAAGGTTTATTAACATGGTTGCGGATTATCATTCCTTTAAGGATAATCCGGCAGAAAAGATTGTATTAACGACGTTAGTTAATACTGGATTATTAGCACGTTTGTTGGAAATTCCTTCTGGTGGTGATGTCTCAATTGTCCAGCGTCAAATTATTAATGATATCTGTAATTATTATGGATTTAGAGAGGACATCGTCTCAAAAATGATAGATTGCTTAACTTCGTGTTTAGGCATAAACACTCCTAAAGATGATAGCTTGAAAGAAAACGTTTTAAACAACTTCCAGGTTAACAGTAGAGATTTGGCATATTCTGAACAGTATATCATGAGCTTATATCCTATACTTTTTGAAAATGTTCCATATCATGCTCATATGGATTTTGATGTTTTCAAGGAAAAGATCTCATTGGATTCTAATGAAGCATTTCGATTGTTCAAATTTTTAAAAGGAATTGGTGTATACCAATTTAATCCTTATTCCGATGATTATGATATGAATGTTGACTCAAAAGAAGTTTTAAGGAAGTTATATAGAAACTATTATGTTCAAAATGGAGTCAATCAAATACCTCTCTCAAAAGAAAAATTAATAAGACGAGATCATCTTGAGGCCATAATAAGGAAACTATATAAATTTAAAAGAATAAGTGAGGATGACATTAACTCTGTTTTGCTTTCTTATAATGATAGCAATGAGTATGCACATGAATTATTCAAAATCTTACAACAATTGAGGGTTATTGATGAAATGGGGCGTTGCTTGAATCCCTATTTAACTCCGGAAGCAATGGTAAACAACATTATTTATCAGAAATGCATTTCTTCTCATCCCACAGATACAAACACCCCCCCTCCATCAACAGCCTCAAGATTCTGCAAATAAAAGAATCGTTGAAGAAGCACAGAAGGCTGCTACTAGGTCAATAACAAAAGATTTATTAGATAATATCGTAAAAGATTTATATTGAATACTTTTGGGAATAATTTGTTTTGGGTAATAGTTATTTAAATTGAAACATGTATTAATAAGTCATCATCATTGCTATTAGGTGTTATTATCACTTTTCTTTGTGGATTATTGTTAATTAATTCATTTAATTGGAAATGGAGAATGGGCAAATCACGTTCTTTTCGGCAAGGAAAGGTGTATTATCACAAAAATAATTCAATAGATTTGAGTTGGATGAAAATTATATTTTATCCAATTACAGTTTCTGGAACTGCTTTAGGTATTTATTATATTTACTTAGGATGCAGAAAAGAGGATTAAAAATATCTTTTCATAAGTAAATTATAAAAGCATATACCCTAGCAGGTTCCATTATTTTCCCCCGAGTAAGAGTGGAGTATGAACCAAGCATGTGGATGTAGCGTGAAGGTTTGTGACAGGTGGGACTTGACACAGGAATGCATTCGTACATTCTACATGGGGAGCCATCTCCATTAGACAAGGCTTTGGAAAAAGATAAGGGATTCTTTAATATGTTTAGGGATTTTAAAGGGTATGTAGATTTCTTCCTACTTCAGGATTGTTTTGTAGATATAAAAGGTGTAAAAGTTTAGGTGTTTCCGAAATAATTGCTTACCTTTGTAGGCGATTATGGAAAATGAATATGAGTAAGTCAATAAACATTCTGGATAAGGATTATATACAATGGATTAAGGATTTGAGTTCACGTTATCGTAGAAGTCAGATTAAGGCGTCTGTGAAAGTGAATCAGGAAATGCTTCAGTTCTATTGGGAACTGGGTAAGGATATTGTGGAGAAGAAAGCAGAAAGTCGTTGGGGTAGTGGCTTTATGAAAAACCTGAGCAGGGATTTGAAGGAAGTAAATCCCGATGCGACCTGCTTTTCTGAGACGAATCTGCTGTATATGAAGAACTTCTATCTGCTATATCAACCCTATATTACATTTACTCCACAACTTGGGGAGCAAATACAGAATGATTTGTTTTCTGTGCCTTGGGGACACCATCGTTTTATTATTGACAAGTTTAAAGAACAGCCAGAGAATTTTTTTCCATACGAATATTTCAAAAATAAATTATGGCAAAGATAAAAAGAAGGTGTGACGTTTGTAGGCACACCTTAGAAAAATCTTATTATCTGCGATTTATTTCCCTTGCTCGATAGTGAAATTGGTATATTTTGAAAATTCTGATTTGGGTATTAAGAAGTGAATGCCCCATCCATCGCCATGACTCTTATATTTCAGATAGCCACGATCCTGAAATGATTCATAGGTAAAGGTGGCGTATGGATATTGCTCGATATATACAGCAGGGGAGAATAAGCCTTCGCCACTGGTCAGGAGTCCTATTTTGGTGTTGATAACCGTTGTTTTACCCTCAGGATCGATTTTCTCTGCGCTGCTAATGTCACTGCCTTTGTTTGATTCAATGAGATTCTCCATGATCTGTTGAGCAAGGAAGGAAGATGTTACACCCAGATTGTCCTTAATGACAAAATTTGACAGTTCTTTGTAACCTACTTTCTGGAATCGTGTACAAATCTCTGAAAGCACCTCAGGACTGTTTCTTAATGCAACGCCACGCCAGATCTGAGGAATACATGGCTCAAAAAGAAGGAAACTGGTAGTGTAGCTGACATTGTTTTTCTCAAAGTCGGCAATCTCCTCTTCTGATAATGCCAACTTTTTAATAGTTTCATCAAACAGCTTTATAATCTGATCCTTTTTGTCGTTATTTAAGTCAAAGTCGATATTCATAGACATCAGGACACAGTTATCTGTATTTTTCAGCCAGTTTCTCAGGTTGCTTTCGATGGCTTCTCCGTTTTTCACGTATTGGTCTTTGCTTGTATGACCTACTCGCTGTGTATAGCGCGAGAAATGATGGGCGATGTAATTGATCTTGCCATCACTCTTGCCAAAGGTTATATCACGTCCGCCTCTTGGCTCACCCATATTGATCATGGAGACGAACTGTCCCTTGGATACCTCGATAGGATCCTGTACTGTTAGTTTCAGCTTAACCAGACCAGGCAACAAAGCCTTGTATTGTACCAGAAGGTTCTCAAGGGCTTTCACCTCGTCTTTCTTCTTCTGCTCTCTTTCCTGCAGTTTCTGGCTGAAAGCGGATACGTTATTTACTTGCGCCCTTACTTGCAATGCGCCAAGGACTAATAGCGCGATGATAAATGTTTTTGTTCTCATGTTACTTTTTTATTGATGACGCTGCAAATATAAAAACAAGGTGCGCCATATTGGGGCACACCTAAAAAGAAAATGAAAATAGGATGTATTATTACGCTAAAATGGGATCTGGGCAGAAGTCTTTGCGTTTGCACGTTTTGCAATGCTTTCCAATCCAGACCTCATCAAACTGGTTCATGACTTGTTCCACAATTTCAGGCTCATCAGTCAGGATGCCTGCCTCGAAGTTGCGTGTGCCATCTGCCTTCATGCCAATGCCAGCACCTGTGAGATTGGCGCTACCTATATACGCCTCTCTGCCATCAAAGATCATCATCTTGAAATGCACCCTTGGGCAAAGCACCCTCTCCAACCCATCATAAAGAATGGGGAACCTGTCAAAGTCCTCCCTGAAGTTAGGTCCTGGCTCCTTGGCATGAATCAGCCTCACAGCCACACCTTTCTTTATCAGCTTAGCCAATACCTCCAAGAAAGGCTTTTTCGTTTTCCCATCCTCGATATATAAATCCTTGATATCGGCTGTCCCAATCCACAAAGACTCCTTCACGTGCAAAACAC
>JAEEGL015002146.1_pt1 | contig 17064 bp, 14 predicted proteins | sample 9134231 | NCBI WGS metagenome assembly JAEEGL01 (sample SAMN16246548, study PRJNA631951) | gut metagenome | biome: gut microbiome; feature: rumen; material: fiber-attached | host: Bos | place: Iran: Karaj | collected 2018-10
CGTACAATCGAATATCGACGATCCCATAAAGGGCACTGCCAAGAAAGAGGAATGTCAGACATGCAAGAACAGAAAGTATGTGGACGGTTCCGATGAGATGGTATCTTTTAAGACGCCTCAGAAAATGGATCCGACAGCTGCAGCCAGCAGAGTGCGGGCCCATGAGCAGGAGCATGTAAATAATGCTTTTGCAAAAGCAAGCACAGGTGGTGGCAAAGTACTCCAGGCAAGCGTGGCAATAAAGACTGCCATATGTCCCGAGTGCGGACGCTCATATATATGCGGTGGTACAACCACAACAAAGATTGCTTATCCCAAGGGTGAGAAAGAAAACCCTTACATGAAGAATTTTAAATCATTTACGAAGGATGCGACGACAGGCGGCAACTTTGACAAGACCGTATAATCGTCCGGAAATATTTAATGATAACAATCGCTGATATTAAAAGTAAGGCAAGAACAGATCTGGCAGGGCATTACTCTTTTGGTGTACGCCTTGCCTTCTTTTATTTCTTTATCAATATGACAACAGCCATGATACCAACGCTCTTTATAGGTTCCGGTTTTCTCCAGACAGTGATATACATCATCGCCTGCTTTGTGTCATATGCAATTTCGGCATACATAAGTATCGGACTCTCCGTATGCTTTTTAAAGCTCTCACTCGGTAAGGAAACAGACCTCAGAGATTTCTATAATGCCATGCGCACCAAGAGAAACATGGGCGGGCTCGCAATATGGATTGCGTTCATCGAGACTGTACCTGCCATACTCCTCTCTCTCGCCATGACACTGGTGCCAGGACAGTACGCAGACAATATCTACGTGAAGGCTGCCGTATACCTCATTTACTTCCTCGTAATGATTAATATCAAGATGCAGCTCGTGCCTGCATACTTCCTCATACATGACATTGAGAAAGATAACCCGGCTCTCGTGATGACCATGACATCGTGGCTTAACCGAAGCACATCGAAGGGCTACCTCATTAAGATGTGGTGCAGCTTCATACCACTTCTCATTGCAGGACTGCTGTCATTCGGAATCGGGTTGCTTTACGTATATCCGTATCTGTGCTGCTGTAATGCAGTGTACTACCAAGAGTTATGTTCACAGGCTGAGAAAACTAAAGAGAACGAGTGATAAAACTCGGGACAAATAAAAAACGACTTCCCGCTGAGTGCACGCTCTGCTGCACAATGCGGGAAGTCATTTTTTATTCACCCCTCGGGGTTCACTGATTCATCGTGAATTCAAAAAGGAAATGAGATATGGTATACGCGCATTGAGCAGCGGAGCGTGCTCGTAGCGCGTATGCCTTTCTCATTTCCTTCATATATTACCCGTAAGTTATTCTATCGGTGTATCAGACAAAGTTCCGAGGCTCTTCTTCTTGAGGTACGCATTGATGTAACGGTCGATGTCTCCATCGAGAACAGCCGATGCATTGGCACACTCTTCGCCTGTTCTGTGATCCTTTACCATCTGATAGGGCTGAAGGAAATATGACCTTATCTGGCTTCCGAAGTTGATAGCCTTTAAATCACCCTGGATACCTTTAAGCTTGGCTTCCTCCTCAGCTTCCTTGAGAGCAAGGAGTTTACCGCGAAGCATCTGCATAGCCTTGTCTTTGTTCTGGAACTGTGAACGCTCATTCTGACAGGCAACAACAACACCTGTGGGAATATGCGTAATACGTACAGCCGATGAAGTCTTGTTGATATGCTGACCACCGGCTCCGGAAGATCTGTATGTATCAACTTTCAAATCTTCATCTCTGATCTCAATACCTGCATCGCCTTCGATTTCAGGCATTACATCCACGGATACAAACGATGTCTGACGCTTTCCCTGTGCATTGAAGGGAGAGATGCGGACAAGTCTGTGAACGCCCTGCTCGGATTTTGTATATCCGTATGCGTTCTCACCGTTTATCTGGAATGATACGGACTTGATACCTGCCTCGTCTCCATCAAGGAGATCGAGTACTTCCACAGAGAAGCCTTTGCGCTCTGCCCATCTTGTATACATACGATAAAGCATTCCTGCCCAGTCGCAGCTCTCTGTACCGCCGGCTCCGGCATTAATACGGATAATGGCATTGCAAGCATCGTACTGTCCGGTAAGGAGTGTACGAAGTCTGATTCCCTCAAGCTTTGTCTCAAAGTCATCAAGCTCAGCTCTGATCTCGGGTACAAGCTCCGGATCGTTTTCCTCATACGCCATGGAGATTAGTTCAAGAATATCTTCATAGCTCTGAGATAAATTATTTAATAAATCAACAGTGTCTTTCAGGTTCTTGGCTTCTCTTACAAGCTTGTTGCTCCTGTCCGGGTTGTCCCAAAATCCGGGAGCAGCCATCTCGAGATCAAGCTCTTCGATACGCCTCTGCTTACCTGCTAAGTCAAAGTGAATCCCTTACTTCCGCAAGTGGACTTTCATAGGTTAATAATTCTGATTTCATCTGGTCTAATTCAACCAACCTGCTCACCACCTTTATTTTCGGTTTATATACAAACCTTATATTTTTTAAATTTTATCCTTTGCCATACAGCAGTTCTTGTATTTCTTACCACTGCCACAGGGACAAGGATCGTTTGGATAAATCTTGGCATCTTTCTTAACGGGGCCCTTCTGAAGTGATTCATCCTTATTCGTACCGGTAACCTTTGCTACCTGCTCACGCTCAACCTTCTGTTCAACCTTGATTCTAAAGAGCATTCTGACTGTATCTTCCTTGATACCCTCTGTCATGGAATCAAACATGTCATAACCGGCCATCTTGTATTCCTGTACAGGATTCTGATTACCGTATGCAGCAAGGTATGAACCCTGACGGAGCTGATCCATGTCATCGATATGGTTCATCCATCTTCTGTCGATAGCCTTAAGAAGGATAACACGCTCAACCTCTCTTATCTGCTCTGCCTCAGGGAACTCAGCCTCTTTAGCTTCATAAAGCTTGACTGCCTCTTCCTTGAGCTGCTGCTTAAGCTCGTTTTTCTTATCCGGTATACGCTCCGGTGTCACAGGCTCTAACGGTACGATGGGAAGGAGGAGCTCATTAAGCTCTGTCAGATCCCACTTATCTTTTGTACTGTCATCACCAACTACTGTATCAACAGCGTTCTCAGTGATGTCTGTTATCATCTTGTAGATAACATCTCGCATGCTCTCTCCGTCAAGTACACGCTTACGCTCAGCATACATAATCTCACGCTGTTCGTTCATTACCTGATCGTACTCAAGGAGGTTCTTACGGATACCGTAGTTGTTAATCTCTATCTTTTTCTGAGCATTCTCAATAGCGCTTGTCAGCATGCTGTGCTGAATCTCCTGGTTCTCAGGGATACCCATCGCATTGAAAATACTTATCAGTCTCTCTGAACCAAAGAGTCTCATGAGGTCATCCTCAAGTGAGATAAAGAACTTGGACTCACCAGGATCTCCCTGACGACCTGAACGTCCACGGAGCTGGTTATCAATACGTCTTGATTCATGACGCTCACTACCGATGATACGAAGTCCGCCTGCTGCCTTGGCCTCATCATCAAGCTTAATATCTGTACCTCGACCAGCCATGTTTGTTGCGATTGTAACCGCACCATGGATACCGGCCTCAGCTACGATCTCAGCCTCAAGCTCATGGAACTTTGCATTAAGTACTTTATGCTTTATACCCTCTTTTGCAAGGAGTCTGCTGACCTCTTCGGAAGCATCGATATTGATTGTACCTACGAGGACAGGCTGCTCTTTTGCATGGGCTTCCTTCACGCACTCTACGATTGCATGAAGCTTTTCTTTCTTTGTTTTGTATACAGAGTCCTGATGATCGATACGGGCTACCGGTCTGTTGGTCGGTATCTCGATAACGTCCATTCCGTAAATATCACGGAACTCTCTCTCCTCTGTAAGAGCTGTACCGGTCATGCCGGCTGTCTTTTCAAATTTATTGAAGAAGTTCTGGAATGTAATTGTCGCAAGAGTCTTGGACTCACGCTTAACCTTAACATGCTCCTTGGCCTCAATAGCCTGGTGGAGTCCGTCAGAAAATCTTCTACCCGGCATGATACGTCCGGTAAATGAATCGACTATAAGTACCTTGTCATCCTGTACCACATAGTCCTGATCCTTAAACATCAGGTTGTGGGCACGGAGTGCAAGGATAATGTTGTGCTGTATCTCAAGATTCTCGGGATCTGCAAGGTTCTGAATCTGGAAGAAACGCTCAACCTTGGCAACACCCTGTGCTGTAAGGTTAACTACCTTGTCCTTCTCATTAACGATGAAGTCTCCTGTCTCCTCCTGCTCATTACCAAGGATGGCATCAAGCTTTGAGAGTTCCTGCTGGTCCTCACCACGCTTCATCTGATTAGCCAGTATATCGCATACTTCGTAAAGTCTTGTAGACTTGCCTGACTGACCTGAAATAATAAGAGGTGTACGGGCCTCATCGATAAGAACAGAGTCAACCTCATCTATGATGGCGTATTTAAGAGAACGGAGTACAAGCTGATTCTTATAAATAGCCATGTTATCACGAAGATAATCAAAGCCGAGCTCGTTGTTTGTAACATAAGTAATGTCACATCCGTATGCCTGCTGTCTCTCCTCAGGCTTCATGTCATTAAGAACCACACCTACGGTGAGTCCGAGGAAAACATGAACCTGGCCCATCCACTCAGCATCTCGCTTTGCAAGATAGTCGTTGACGGTAACGATATGAACGCCTTCGCCTGTAAGGGCATTTAAGTATGCGGGACATGTAGATACAAGGGTCTTACCTTCACCTGTACGCATCTCGGCGATACGGCCCTGGTGAAGAATGATACCACCGATAAGCTGTACCCTGTAATGCTCCATATTAAGCACACGTCTTGCAGCTTCACGGACTGTGGCAAACGCCTCAGGCAAAAGGGAATCAAGGGATTCACCGTCTGCATAACGCTTCTTGTATTCTGCAGTTTTGCCCTTAAGCTCCTCATCGGAAAGGGCCATCATACTGTCTCTTAAAGATTCAATCTTGTCCACAATGGGAGTAATTCTCTTAAGCTCTCTCTCACTGTGTGTTCCGAAAATCTTATCAATTAACTTCATTAAAAATTACATCCTTTTAGTTATTGACCAAAGACTATATTAGTACTCCATAGCCTTCTCTTCGCCGTTCTCAACGCGAAGTGCTCCCTGTGCAAGAGCGAGAAGCTCGTCCTCACCGGGATATACTGTAATAGGTGCAATCCAGCTTACCTTATTCTTAATTCCTTCGATAACATATTTTGAATATGCGATACCACCGGTTACAACGATTGCATCAACCTTGCCGTCAAGAACTGCTGCCTGAGCACCGACGTTCTTGCATACCTGATATACGAATGCGTCATAAACCTCTTTGGCATGAGCGTCACCGTTATCAATCATCTTCTCAACGTCTCTTGCATCGTTTGTATTAAGGTATGCGTTGAAACCACCGTTACCAACTATCTTCTTGTAAACTTCCTTCTCTGAGTACTTTCCTGAGAAGCACATCTTTACAAGTGCTCCTGAAGGAACACCACCAGCACGCTCAGGAGAGAATGCACCGTCACCGTCAAGGGCGTTGAATACGTCTACAACCTTGCCGTTCTTGTGAGCACCTACAGATACACCGCCACCCATGTGGATTACGATGAGGTTAAGCTCGTCATACTTCTTGCCGTTTTCCTTTGCATATCTCTTGGCAACTGCCTTCTGGTTAAGTGCATGGAATACGGAAGTTCTGGGAAGCTCGGGAACTCCCGAATATCTTGCAACAGGTGCAAGTTCGTCAACTACAACGGGGTCAACGATGTATGAGTGAACACCAATCTCATCACCGATCTCTTTTGCAAGAATACCGCCGAGGTTTGATGCATGCTGTCCCTGCTTACCAATCTTGAGGTCCTCAAGAAGTGCGTCAGATACAGGATATGTACCACCGGGGATAGGCTTAAGCATACCACCACGACCTACAACTACATTGATGCTCTTAAGGTCGATTCCCTTTGATGCAAGGAAGTCTGTGATAATCTTCTTTCTGAAATCCTTCTGATCAACGATTGTAGCGAACTGTGAAATCTCTTCTGTTGAATGACGAAGTGTCTCGTCGAAAAGCATGTTCTCATCTTCGAAAACGCCGATTTTTGTTGATGTTGAACCGGGATTTATAATTAACGATCTGATCATTTTTATTCTCCTTATATATGTGGAAGTGACTGATTACTTGTTAAGGCTCTCTGCTACAACAGCTGCAAGGGCAATTGAGTTAACCTTTACATCAACGGTATCTGAACGTGATGTAAGAATAACGGGTGCCTTTGTACCTGTTAAGATGTTACCGTTCTTGCAAGGTACCATGTGAACGATTGTCTTGTATACAAGGTTACCAGCGTGGATGTCAGGGAATACGAGGATGTCTGCATCACCTGCAACTCTTCTGTCAAGTGCACCCTTCTCCTCTGCTGCTTCTTTATAAAGAGCGATATCCATTGAGAGAGGTCCGTCTACGATGCAGTTCTGAATCTCACCATTGATATTCATCTCTGTAAGCTTTGCAGAGTCTACACAAACGGGCATCTTCTCGTTAACTGTCTCAAGTGCTGCAAGGCATGCTACCTTGGGCATCTCAACACCACAAGCATTAGCAACTTCTACTGTGTAGTCAATCATGCACTTTTTATCCTCAACTGTGGGGTACGGCATAAATGCAACGTCAGTAAGGAATAAAAGTCTGTCGATTCCGGGAATCTCAAATACGCAAACATGTGAAAGGGGCTTACCTGTACGAAGTCCTACTTCCTTATTAAGAACGCTCTTTAAGAATGTTCCCGTAGGGAGAAGTCCCTTCATATACATATCAGCTTCGCCGTCATGCACAAGCTTAACTGCCTTAAGTGATGCTTCAACAATGTCCTTCTCATCGATAATGCGATACTGTGACATATCCATTGAAAGCTCTGCACCGATCTCTTTAATCTTGTCCTCATCACCAACGAGGATAGCATCTGCAATCCCACGCTCCTTGGCAACCTTAACTGCCTCAAGAACTGCTTTGTCCTGTGCTACAGCTACGGCAAGTTTCTTTGTGCTGCATGCGTTTACTCTTGAAAGTAAATCTTCAAAACTCTTTGTCATTTCCTTTTACCTCACATAAAAATCTTGTTTGAAAATTTATGAATATAATCGGTACAGAAATACCTTCTGCACCGTTACGCTCAATTTTCAATAATATCATAAAAGAGGGGTGTTTTACAAGACACCCCTCTTTCGGTATAAATCATATATTATATTTATTGTGCGATGTTGAATTTATTATCTTCATCCTTGCCTGCAAGAATCTGATTTACGAGATCCATACGGTCATTCTCAGTACCGTTCTTAACTGCCTCGGCTTTCATATCATCCTTGTTTTTATCAGAAAGGTTACGGCCAAGGTCCTTGCTGAACTTCTCATCCTTATTCAGAGTTTCCTTAAGCTTTGCCTTCTGGTCGTCAGATGTCTTTGTGTCAGTTTTCTTTTCGTCATCTGCCTTTGCTGTCTCAGGCTTAACCTCGGGCTTTACTTCAGGCTTCTCTGTCTTAACGGGCTCAGTCTTTTTCTCAGCTTCCTTTGACTCCTGAGCTTTCTCGAGCTCTTCCTTAGCAGCGCTCTTTTTCTCATCAGCCTTTGAGTATCCCTCGCGAAGTTTCTCTATCTCCTCGAGTTTCTCCTCGTAGTCTTTCCTGCTGACTCTGCCTTCCCTGTAGAGGCTCTCTACCTGGGAACCTGTATATCCTGTGAGGTCCTTAATCTGATCCTGCTCCTTGGAAACCTTTGTGTCAGATTCATTTCTGGCAGTTTGCTCTTCCTTTACCTTTTCCTTGGTATTCTTTTCCTTCTCGATGACGATGCCGTCCTCAGATGCAAGGACTATACGGCCACCAGCCGATACAGCCTCTCTGCTGTTCTCGCTGATGTTAAGGGACGCACTATCGCCGCCAAAAGAGTCGACTTTCTTTTTGCTGTCGTCTTTATCTTCTTTAATCCTGGTGCTGACATCATGCTTTTGCTCATTTACCGCATTGGCATTGAGGGCACCGCTGTATATCTCTGTCGCATTATTAAGTGGATTTATCTGCATAACCATACCTCCTTTCGAGGATAATCTACATACCTAATATAATTATATATAATTTATTCTATAATAACAATATTTTTATGAAAGTTGTGGCCTTGGTTTCAGCTCCCCAAACTGGGCCAGCAGGATGGCTCCGAATACAAGTATGCACCCTGCTAACTGCTTGCCGGAGAGGTGCTCTCCAAGAATCATCCAGCCTCCGATTACGCAGAATACCGACTCAAAGCTCATAAGGAGAGATGCCAGGGTAGGCTGAAGATTTTTCTGACCTACTATCTGGAGGGTATATGCCACGCCGCATGAGAAAATACCTGCATAAAGTATGGATACCCATGCATCAGGATTTAAAAATGCTCCGAGCATCACCCCTGTATCCCCTGACCATTTATCCGGCTCAAATATAAAAGCCGGTACTGCCGTCAGGATACCGCATACCAGAAACTCTATGGCTGCCAGCCTGATACCGTCGGTATCCGCCACAAAACGGTCAATCATAATGATCTGAATCGCAAAAGACAGCGCACTGAGAAGCAGGAGTATATCCGGCCACTCAAGGCCCTCAGGCCCCGTCATACTGAGCATATATATGCCGGACATGGCTATGGCAACAGCTACCCATATATGGAGTCCTGTCTTTTTACCGAGAAAGAGTCCTATTACAGGAACCATGACAAGATAGCAAGCTGTGATAAATCCTGCCTTTCCCGCACTACGTCCGTATGTGATACCCATCTGCTGAAGATTTGTTGCAAGGAATAATACAAAGCCGATTAAAGTACCTGATATAATCAGCTTCCTTTTCTCCTCTTTTGTCTTTGGCTTAATGCCGTACCCAAGTTTATCAAGAAGGGCTATGACGGGTAGAAGCACTACAGCGCCTATAATGTTTCGTATGAAATTAAATGAAAAAGGTCCGACAGCATCTCCGCCGGCAGACTGGGCTACAAAAGCAAATCCCCATATTGCCGCCGTAAGCAACAACATGAGGGAATACTTCATGGTTTTATTCATATATAAACCTCTGATTAGGCTTCGAGAATCGCGTTAAGGAAATTCCTGGTTCTCTCCACTTTAGGATTTGTAAATATCTCTTCGGGAGTGCCTTCCTCGGCTATAATACCGTCTGCCATAAAGAGCACACGGTCAGCCACTTCTCTGGCAAATCCCATCTCGTGAGTCACGCATATCATGGTCATGCCCGACTCAGCAAGTTCCTTCATAACTGTAAGTACATCGCCGACAAGCTCAGGGTCAAGAGCTGATGTAGGCTCATCGAAAAGCATTATCTCAGGATTCATGGCAAGGGCTCTGGCAATAGCCACACGCTGCTGCTGTCCACCTGAAAGGCGGCTGGGATACTCGTCTGCTTTCTCAGAGAGTCCGACTTTCTCAAGAAGCTCTCTGGCTCTTACTTCCACCTGTTCCTTTTTCTCTTTCTTTACAACAATGGGTGCCTCGCAGACATTCTGGAGCACTGTCATGTGGGGAAAGAGATTGAAGCGCTGGAATACCATGCCCATCTCAAGCAGTAGTTCCTGCTGCTTTTCTTTAGGAAGCTTGTCTACTGTATGGTCATTTTCACGGTGAAGGAAAAGCTCATCCCTGATGAAAATCTTACCACTCGTAATCTTCTCAAGCTGGTTAAGTGATCTTAAAAATGTAGATTTACCCGCACCACTTGGACCAATGATACAGATTACTTCACCTTTCTTAACTTCAAGGTTAATATCCTTAAGTACTTCAAGAGTTCCGAAGCGCTTGCTTACATGTTCTGTTTTAAGAATATATTCATAACTGTCGCTCACGGTAACCTCCTATTCGTAGACTGAGAATTTCTTCTCAATCTTGTCAAATATATATCCGAAGAATGCTGTAATCAGAAGGTATATCACAAGGGCCGGAATGAATACGAGATAAGATCCTTCCGATGTCATGATATTCTTTGATATGGTTGTGATATCCATAAGTGAAATGGCGAACACAAGAGACGCATCCTTAAGTATCATAATGAACTCGTTGCTGACATTGGGAATCATACGACGGACTGACTGGGGAATGATAATCCTCGTCATGGTCTGGCCGTATGTCATACCGAGAGCCTTTGATGCCTCGAACTGACCTTTGTCAATTGACTGAATGGCACTTCTGACTATCTCTGCACAGTACGCACCTGAGTTAAGGGCGAATGCGATAAGGGCTGCCGTGAATGCTCCCTTGTAAACAGCTTCCGCATCAGATGCAGGGAATAAATCTCTCCATGCAAATCCACATATACCGGGTACAGTGAAATATACCACGAAGAGCTGGATAAGGAGCGGCGTACCTCTAAAGAAAAAGATATATGCGCTTGATATCTTTGCGAGAATCTTTTTCTTACTGATCTTGCCAAGAGCAAGAAGGGTACCGAGCATTACACCGAATATAACGGTAAGTGTAGTAAGCAGGATGGTAAGCTTGGCTCCGTGCATAAGGTTCTCACCACATCCGAGCATACGGTATGTATAATTAACCATCTGGCCAACGACTTTCATACCACCCTCATCTGCAGAGTAGACATTGCCAAGGAATCCTACATATCTCTCGCTCATCACGTTTGCTCCGGATGATGATAAAGACACATAGTTGATAACGAGCATGTCATTGTATGTAACGGTGACACGCTTTCTCGAACTGTTCTCATCAGCCGCTATCATCTCCTGCATTGCAGGAGATGTGCGGGATAATAATTCATCCTTTGCAGGCTTAAGTACTGCGAATATAATGCAGACAACAATTATGACTGCTGCCACAATAATCTGCTTTGAATATTTCTTAAAATCAAATTTCTTCATTAATAAAAATCTCCGTCGCCGGCAAATTATTCCTCAACTGCTGAACCGAACCAGTAATCATATGTCTCCTGGATATAGCCCTCTGCCTCGAGCTCAGCAAGTGCTGCGTTGATAGCTGTCTGAAGAGCCTCGTTGTCCATGCTAATAGCGATACCAAACTGCTCAGGCTCTGCTGTATCCTTGAATACAATCTTAACTGTATCATTGTTGTTTACATATCCGTCTGCAACAGTGCTGTCTACTACTACTGCGTCAACCTCACCGTTCTGGAGCTGTGTGAAGCAGCTTGTAATCTTCTCATTAGCTACGATCTGAACATCGATTGTACCTGTTGACTTGTAATCGCTCATAAGGATATCTGATGTAGTCTCCTTCTGAACAGCGATTGACATACCGTCAAGGTCGTTGAATGATGTGATCTCTGTATCATCATCTGCACGTAAAACTACTGACTGGTAGTTGTTGATATAAGGTGTTGAGAAGAGCATTGTCTCCTGACGCTCAGGTGTGATTGTGATAGCCGAGCATGCTACATCATAGTTGACACCGATACCTGCGAAGATACCGTCCCATGCTGTGTTGATGATATTTACTTCAAGACCGAGCTTGTCAGCTACTGCTGTGATGATATCAACATCATATCCGATAGGTGTAGTACCGTCATCTGCGAAATCCTCGAAAGGAGGGTATCCAACCTCTGCACCAACTGTAAGAACGCCGTCGCTCATAAGTGTAACGCCTGAGATGTCGATTGTGCTCTCTGCTGCTGTGTCATTAGCTGCATCTGCATTAGTGTTAGCCGCGTCTGTGTTTCCTTCGTTTCCGCCACATGCAACAAGGCCAAATGCCATGAATGCTGCACATAAAGCTGCCATTAATTTCTTTTTCATAACTTTTCTCCTCTAAATAAATATAATTATTTCCCGGATTAAGCATAAATTAAGGGCAAACTTTTAGTTCGCCCCCTTGCTTAATCGTCTAAAAATATACCAAATTTTGTATAAACCGTCAAGTAAACCTGTAATATAAACTGCTTTATAAAATATCGTCCAGAGACCTGATTCTCTTGTCGGCTCCGGTGGTAATAATAACCCTGTCGCCCTCCTCGATAATCGAGTCACCGGAAGGGATAATCATGTTGTTATTTTTAATAATACCGGAGATGAGAACATTCTTCTTAATCTTAAACTCTTTGCTCTTAATGGGAATGTTAAGGAGCTTAAATGATTTGTCTGCCGTAAACTCGATAACCTCTGCCTTGCCCTCGGCTACACTGTAGAAGCCTCTGTATGAACCGCCGGCTTTGTTCTCACTGTTTCTGATAAAGTGGAGAATCCTGTGAACAGAAAGCTCCGTGGGTGATGCGGTGATATCTATGTTTACTTTATGAAGAAGTCTCACATGGCTCTGCTTGTCTACCCTGGTAATAACAGACGGCACCTTTTTCGACCATGCAAACATAGCGATAACAAGGTTAGTCTCATCACTTGATGTAAGGGAGATAAGAGTGCCCACTTTATTAATACCCTCTTCCTCAAGAACCTCTGTTATTTCTCCGTCAGAGTATGCCACATTGGCAGTAGGATATTTCTCCATTAATGATCTGCATCTGTCTATGTCATTTTCGAGGATAGTCAGTTTTCTGCCCTCTTTTGTAAACTTGCCGCAAAGGTAGTCACCGATAATACCACAGCCTACCATCATGACGTTGTCAGATGTTTTTCTCTTTATACCGAATGTCTCAAGAATCTCATTTAAGCTGCCACCGGGAACTGATATGGTCAGGCTGTCGCCCTCCTCTATCGTAAATGAGCCGTCGGGGATATAGAGCTTGTCGTCCCTTATGACTGTACCGACAAGCATATCGTTACGGACATTCTTTCTGATATCCATAAGTGTCCTGCCGGCTAACGGCGAATCACGCATAACCGACATATCAATAATCATGACCTCATCACCAAAGAGTCCCTCTAATTTAATGAATCCGGGAAGTCCCATGTTGCGGTGAATCTCATCAGCTATCTCTATACGGGGTCTTACTATGTAGTCTATGTCATATTCTTTTCTGACACTGGCCATGTCATTTGCAAGGTCAGGGAGCTGGAGTCTTGCCACAGTCTTGCCTGCGCCACACTTCTTGGCCTGCATACAGCAGAGAAGGTTAATCTCGTCTATATGAGTAAGTGCAACAAATATATCTGCACCGTTTACTCCCGCTTTCATCAAAGTCTCTTTTGAAGCGCCGCTGCCTACAACACCACTGACACTGTATTTATCTGTAACACGGTCAATGAGTGATTTATCTTTATCTATGACTGTGATATCGTGATTGTCTCCCGACAATGCTCTAAGCAGCGTTGTACCTGTCTCTCCAAGTCCGACTATTATAATCTTCATGCTTTTGCCCCATCCTTTTTCTTAATCTGTCTCTCTGCCTTGTGCTTCTCAAGTGCCAGGTATACCTTGCCGACTGAAAGTCCCTGAACAAGCACTGTAAAGAATATAGTCACATATGTGACAGTAATAAATATGTCATACACATCCTCGGGAAGATACTCTGCCGTACTGATGGCAAGGGCAAGGGAAAGACCTCCCTTTAATGCAGACCATGTCATCAGTGTCACGAACTCTCTCATGTTGTAATTGCCCGGAATCTTCCTGCCTGTAAGTACTGTGCTGATAAATACTCCAAGGGCTCTCGAAAGAATTAGAATAATAATTCCCGTGGGAATAATGATTGCTGCGAATTTACTGATTTTAATATCAAGTACAAGGAGACCAATCATGACAAAGAGCACTGCATTTAAGATGCTCTCAAGAATCTCCCAGAAATCTTTATAAAACTCTTTCGGGTCTGTGACGGCAACCCTGCGCTCCATTTTGTCGAGGCAGTACGAGAAGTACATACCACAGACAACAGATGCAATAACGCCGGAAAAGCCAAGGTGCTCACAGACTACATATACCACTGATACATCAAGGAGCGATATCAGGATATATCTGACAGGGTCCTTGGTTAATTTCATCAGTCTGAATAAGAGGAATGATACGATGAGAGCTACGGCTACTGCTCCGAATATTTCTTTAAACATAAGGACAAAGAAATTACCGTCACCACTCTTTATAATAATTGACCTGACAAATATGAAAAGCGTAACGCCTGTACCGTCGTTGAAAAGTGATTCGTTCTCAATAACGGAGCAGACATTTTTCGAAAGTCCTATTTTATTAAGGATACCTGTGGCTGCGATAGGATCGGTAGGGCTGACTACGCATCCAAGCAGAATGCACATCCAGATATCCATGGGGATGTTAAAGAGTCTCGCAATCAAGTAAAATGCCCCGCCGTATGCAAATGACGAAAGGACTGTTGTAAGCAGTGCAAGCAGACATATCGGCCTGAGGTTCTGTCTGAACTTGCCCATATTTACCTTGCCGGCTCCCGCAAAGAGCATGAAGCATAATACTCCGTCCATGAGGTATTCCTCAAAGCCAAAGTCAGCCAACCCTTCCGTAAATGATACAAGGCTGTCTACCGGACAGATGTATCGCACTGCCAGTAATATTAAAGCTATAATCAGTGAAAAGAAAATGAGCGCGATGTCGCTCTGAAGATGAAATATTCTCTCATTTAATATTCCTATGCCTACAATGAAGCACAGAATTATGATTAAAAATAATAATATGCTCAAGAGTCTGCTCCCCTTAATTGATATGTATTATTATACACCATTTTAAATTAGTGGCGAAATCTCATAAAAAATAACGCTCACCGATTTCGCGGAAAGCGTTATTTTTCATTTACATATTTAAGCAGTAAACCGGGTCAGCTGTATCCCGTTCATGCCATTTTATTGATTAAAGATTACTTGTTAGCAAGTGCCTCTTTGATAGCTGCTGTAAGAGCGGGTACGATCTTGTTGAGGTCGCCTACTACACCGTAGTCAGCTACATCAAAGATAGGAGCATCTTCATCCTTGTTGATTGCAACGATGATATCAGACTCTTCCATACCTGCTACGTGCTGGATGGCACCTGAAATACCGATTGCGAAGTAAACGTTAGGACGAACTGTCTTACCTGTCTGACCAACCTGGAGCTCCTTGGGCTTCCAGCCTGAATCAACAACTGCACGTGAGCATGAAACCTGTCCGCCGAGAACTGCTGCAAGGTCCTCAAGGATCTTGAAGTTCTCAGGAGAACCTACGCCACGTCCGCCGGATACGAGGATTTTTGCGTCCATGATATCCTTGATATCAGATACAGCCTTAACAACCTCTTTGATTGTGACATACTTGTTGTTAGGTGTGAATCCGGGATTGTAATCAACAACCTCTGCCTTTGCCCCTGCGATGGGATCAATCTTCTGCATAACACCGGGACGAACAGTAGCCATCTGAGGTCTGTTGTAAGGGCATGCGATTGTAGCGATTGTATTACCACCGAATGCAGGACGGGTCATGAGGAGCTGGTTGTGAAGCTGCTCATTCTCTTTGCCGGGTACAGGTACGAGAGGGAAATCACCGATCTCGAGTACTGTACAGTCAGCTGTAAGTCCTGTCTGAACTCTTGCTGAAACTGTAGGTCCAAGGTCACGTCCGATAGCTGTAGCACCTACGAGAACTATCTCGGGCTTGAACTCATTAATTACTGATGAAAGTGCGTGAGCATAAGGCTCTGTTCTGTATTCCTTAAGCTCGGGATCATCAACTACGATAACTCTGTCAGCGCCGTATGAAGCAAGCTCATCTGCAAGACCCTTAACGTCTGAACCGATGAGAACTGCAGTAACCTGTGCTGAAAGAGGTGCAGCAAGCTCCTTTGCCTTACCAAGTAACTCAAAAGCTATGCCGCTAATCTTATTATCAACCTGCTGCGCAAATACAAAGACACCTTTGTACTGTGCAATATCTTCTGGAGTCATTTTCATATTTCTTCACCACTTATCCTTTACAAAATTAGATTACATGCTTCTCTTTAAGCTTGCCTACGATGTAAGCTACTGCCTCATCAGGTGTATCAGGAGTAACCTTCTCGCCTGCTCCCTTACGAACCTTGTCAGATGCCTTAGCAATCTTTGTAGGTGAACCGTTAAGACCGAGGTTTCCATCCTCAACATCCTTAAGATCAGCTCTGCCCCATGTAGTAATCTCAGCCTTGCATGCATCAAAGATGCCGCCTACTGTCATATATCTGGGTGTGCCGAGCTCTGAAAGAGCTGTGATAAGGCAGGGTGTCTTTACCTCAAGCATATGATATCTGTCATCATACTGACGCTTTACGATAACCTTGTCTCCCTCAACCTTGATCTCCTGTGCGTAAGAGATAACGGGAAGTCCGAGGTGCTCAGCGATCTGAGGACCAACCTGAGCTGTATCACCGTCGATAGCCTGACGACCTGTAATGATAAGATCGTAATCAATGTTACGAAGAGCTCCAGCAATTGTAGTAGATGTAGCCCATGTATCTGCACCACCGAGTACTCTGTCTGTTACAAGGATACCCTTGTCAGCGCCCATAGCGATTGCCTCGCGGAGTACATCTGTAGCCTTGGGAAGTCCCATTGTAAGAACGGTAACTTCTGTATTTTCCGGATCTGCGTCCTTGAGCTTAAGTGCAGCTTCAAGTCCGGCTTTATCATCAGGGTTCATGATTGCAAGCATGGCAGCTCTGTCAAGTGTTCCATCGGGATTGAACTTAACGCCACCCTTTGTATCAGGAACCTGTTTAATACAAACAACAATTTTCATTGTATATATCTCCTTTACCTAATTTAATTACTTAAGCAGCGCTGCGCTGATAACCATACGCTGAACTTCTGAAGTTCCCTCGTAGATCTCTGTGATCTTGGCATCACGCATCATACGCTCTACGCCATACTCTCTGATGTATCCGTAACCACCGTGGAGCTGTACGCACTTAGTAGTAACTTCCATAGCAACCTCTGCAGCATAAAGCTTAGCCATAGCAGCCTCTACAGAGTAAGAAACCTTAGGATTAGCCTGATACTCAGCTTTCTTCATGGCAGCTTTGTATACGAGGAGCTGTGCAGCCTGTACCTTTGTAGCCATATCAGCAAGCTGGAACTGTGTATTCTGGAA
>JAEEGL017134197.1_pt1 | contig 17064 bp, 14 predicted proteins | sample 9134231 | NCBI WGS metagenome assembly JAEEGL01 (sample SAMN16246548, study PRJNA631951) | gut metagenome | biome: gut microbiome; feature: rumen; material: fiber-attached | host: Bos | place: Iran: Karaj | collected 2018-10
GCATAGCCGTGGTTTGCCGCAACGTCTTTGATCGTCTGCCGATACGTGGATTTGTCGCCCGAGGTCCACGCGCCGCCGTGGATATACAGGATGAGGCCGGGCGATCCGCCCTTTTCCGTGGGAATATACAGATCGTACGTCTGCCCGCTGTCTGATCCGTACGGCTGGTTCAGGTATTCTTTATACTTGGCTGCGGGCTTGTTTCCGCCGCCCCCGCCGAACAGGGAAGAAAAGAATGCGATGATGGACATGAAAAAAGCAACGATTTTGCTCCACATGGGGATCCCTCCTGCAGTATTATTCTAATAATTATATTATATTACGGTAATTTAAAAAAATCAATAGAAAAGTGACGGAAGACGCAGCCGCGGCGGTCCGTGCGAAGCGTTTCGCTGATTTCTCATATTTCGGTTGCATTCAAACGCGTGCGGCGGTATAATCGAAACAGAGAATCAATATGAAAGGGTGTTCCCGATGTTTTACCGACTTTCCGATCACGGTATCGTACCGGACGCGGCATATCCGCAGACGGAAGCAATACAGAAAATACTGGACCTCTGCCGAAACGGCGGCGGCACGGTGGTGTTCCCCAGAGGAACGTACCGCGTTGCAAGTTTACTGCTCCATTCGGATACCACCGTGTACCTCGAAAGCGGCGCGGTGCTGCTTGGCAGTGAAGAATGTAATGATTACGCCGTGTTCGACGTGCCGGAGGGCGTATCTCTTCGTACGGATATCGAAATGATCCCCCAGTATTTCGGCTATAAAGCGCGCCCTGAATATCGCCGGGCGATGCTCTCCGCCTACGGGGAAGAAACCATCGCGGTCATCGGCGAGCCGGGCTCTTTCATCGACGGGCAGAACTGCTGGGACGGAGACGGCGAAGAGGGCTACCGCGGCCCCCACGGGATCTTTCTCACAAACTGCCGCCACGTCACTTTAAAGGGCTATACCGTGCAACACAGCGGCAACTTCCTGCACCAGCTGGACGCCTGCCGGGACGTTTCAATGACGGACGTTACGTGCCTCGGCGGCAGCGACGGCATTCATCTGCACTGCTGCGAAAACGTTGAGATCGAACGCTGCGTGTTCCGCACCGGGGACGACTGCATTGCGGGCATCAATATACGTGATCTGCACGTCAATAACTGCTTGCTGAATTCCTCCTGCCAGGCCTTCCGCATCGGCGGCGTCGATATTCTGGTCGAAAACTGCCATATCTACGGCCCGGGCTATTACCCGCACCGGGTAACGGTGGTGAAATCGAAAACGGAGGAACTGCCCCGGGAGGCAGGGCGGCACAACATGTATGCCTTTATGATCTTTTTCGCCAGTGAGAGCTTCCCGGCAACAGAGCATTCCCGGAATATCGTTTTCAAAAATCTGATCGTGGAAAACGCCGACGAGGTGCTGTACTATCATGCGGATTCGCAGGGCGATCTGCAGAAAGGCGACCGGCTGCGGGAAATCGCCTTTGAAAACGTCCGCTTTACTGGGCTCAAGAAAAGCTCCGTTGTGGAGGCCTCCGCCGAGGAACCGCTCACCGTGCGGCTGAAAGACGTTACTGTGGAGTTCCGTACCGGCCCGGGCAGCCTGTTCGCCCCGGAGAGCACGAATATCAATATCACAGAAAACTGAAAAAAGGGAAGCAGCAAGGCATAAAATGAACCGTCGGTTTTTCAAAGACAACGCGCCGCTGATCATCGGCATGGCGCTCACGGCAGCAGGCATTACGGTAACCGGGATCATATTTCATCAGTCCTTTTTCCGGATCCTGCCGCTGTACGTTTCCCTTGTGGTCGGGCTTCTGCAGTCCCGAATGATCCGCTACGCGAGCCTCTTGGGCGGTATCAACTCCATCCTTTACGCGGTCGTATACGCGGGCTATCATCTGTATGCTTCCGCAGCTTACGCGCTTCTGGTATCCTGCCCGGTCCAGATCGTTACGTTCATCCGCTGGAGCCGGAAGCCCTGGGGTCAGTCCACCGTTTTCCGGAAGCTCTCCGCAAAACAGCGTATCGTTACGGGCGCGGCTTTTGCCGTGGCTCTGGCAGGGTTGGGGTTCCTGCTGCCACGGTTCGGCGGCGAGCACTCCTTTTTAGACAGCGCCGTAACGCTGCTCGGGATCATTACTTCCGTGCTCACCATGCTTTCGTATAAAGAATACGCGCTGCTGATGGCGGTGGGCAGCGGCGTTTCCACCGCGCTTTACGTCGCCATGCTCCCGGAACACCCGGAACAGACGACGTATCTGGTATTCAATCTCTATTCGCTTACCTGCTGCACGCTGGCCTTTTTCAGGATGAGAAAACTGTACCGGGAACAGCAGGAAGAAACCGAAGCAAAAAACAGTGTTGAACCAACAACAGACCGAACGGTCTGAGCAGGGGGAAAATATAATATGGGATTCAAAGAGATTTCAATAACGGATTGGAACGGAAATCCGTATACGCTTTTCGGAAAGGAATGGGGCCTTTTATGCGCCGGAAACGAAAAGTCGTATAATCTGATGACGATCTCGTGGGGCAGTCTGGGCTCCCTGTGGGTAAGAGAAAGCAAACCGGTGGTGATGCCTTCCATAACGGTGTACGTGCAGAAGTCCAGACACACCTATTCTTTTATGGAACGTGAAAACCGTTTTGCCGTGGCGTTTCTGCCGGACGGGTATAAAACAGAGCTGACCTATCTCGGTTCCGCAAGCGGCAGAGACGAAGATAAATTTGCCGGTGCGAAGCTGACGCCTCTGTTTGAAAACGGTACCGTATACCCGGCCCAGGCAAAGCTCGTGTTTATCTGCCGCAAATGCTACGGGGATCACTTTCACCCGGAAGGCTTCTGCGGCAATAAGATACCAGAAACGGTGTATCCCGACGGTAAGATGCACAAATTTTATATCGGTGAAATAGAAAAAGTTCTGATCGCGGAATCTGATGCGTGAAACGGAACGGGAGAGGTGAACGGGATGGAGCATACGCTCATTGACAATGATAAGGTCTTCTTTACGCGAAACGAGGACACGGTAAGGATCACGCCCTGCGGCAGGAACGCGATCCGTTTTGAAGCTTTCCCCGGCGGGGAAGTATTCGACGAAAACTACACACTGACGCCGCAAACAGCGGCGGCTGCGATCGAAGAAACGGAGCATGCCGTCACCGTAACGGCGGGCGCGCTCAGTGTAAAGCTGGAACAAAACGGCAAAGTGACGTTTTATAAAGACGGCGGCACGATCCTTGAAGAAAAGCCCGAGCTGGCCTTCTGCTCCGGCTTTCGTCATTACGAAAAAAACGGGCGGGGTTCCTACGCCGCGCGGGTCACCTTTCAGCCGAACGCGGGCGAGCATTTTTACGGCCTCGGGCACGAGGAGGGCGGTTCGTTCGATCTCAAGGGCTGCAGCGTCGATATCCGCCACGTGAACGCCAAATGTACAATTCCCTTCGTGTATTCCTCTCTCGGCTACGGCTTTCTCTGGAACGTGCCCGCCGTGGGTACCGCGGAGCTTTCCGCCAACCGCACCCGCTGGAGCGTGGGCGCCGCGAAAAAGATCGATTACGTTGTGATCGCCGGAACGCCCAAAGAGGTGGCTGAAACGCTGGCGGATCTCACCGGGCACGCGCCGGTGATGCCCCACTGGGCCACGGGCTTCTGGCAGAGCCGTCTGAGGTACGAAACGCAGGAAGATCTGCTGGCGGTGGCAAGGCGGTATAAAGAAGAGGGGATCCCGCTCAGTGTGATCGTGTGCGATTACTTCCACTGGACGGAGCAGGGGGATTATAAATTCGACCCCGCCTGGTGGCCCGATCCCCGGGCGATGGCGGAGGAACTGCACGCCATGGGGGTGAAGCTGGCCGTTTCCGTCTGGCCCACGATCAACGAAAACAGCGAGAATTATACATATATGCGCGATCACGGCCTGCTGATCGGCACCGACGAAGGTGACGGAAAGGTGTTCGATTTCTACGGGCCCCAGGCGGAGATCGACGTGACCAACCCGAAAACGCGGGCGTTCGTGTTCTCAAAAATCAAACAGAACTATCTCGATCACGGCGTGGACGCCTTGTGGTTCGACGAGGCGGAGCCGGAGATCCATCCCGAAAATTTTACCAATCTCAACCTGCACATTGGCAAGGGCGACGAGGTGGGCCTGCTTTACCCTTACTATTACGTCAAAATGGCTTACGAGGGGCTTACCTCGGTGCGTAACGAAGTGCCGGTCACGCTTACCAGGGCGGCGTACTTCGGCAGCCAGAAATACGGGGCGCTCGTATGGAGCGGCGATATCCCCTCCACCTTTGAAAGCCTCGCTTCTCAGGTGAGAACGGGGCTCAATATGGCGATGTGCGGCATCCCGTGGTGGAATACGGATATCGGCGGCTTCTGGGGCGGCGATATCACAAGCGACGAATTCCGCGAGCTGATCGTCCGCTGGTTCCAGTACGGCGTGTTTTCACCCGTGATGCGCCTGCACGGCAGCCGTATCCGCCACGGCGAAAAAAAGCGCGACTTGAAAGAAGCCACGGGCGACCCGAACGAGATCTGGAGCTTCGGCGAGAGGGATTTCACGATCCTCAAAGACCTCATCTTTTTGCGGGAACGCCTGCGGCCGTATATCGAAGAGCAGATGCAAATTGCATCCGAAAAGGGCTGGCCCGTGATGCGCCCGATGTTCTTCGAGTATCCCGAAGACGAAGTTTGTTTCTCGCTCGGCGAGCAGTATATGTTCGGCGATGAGATCCTCTTTGCGCCCATCGTCAGCCGCGGGCAGACGAAAAAACGCGTGTATCTGCCGCGGGGCGAATGGATCTTAACAAAAGACGGCAAAACCTACCCCGCCGGCTGGCACGAGATCACGGCGGGGCTCGACGAATTCATCGCGTTCGTAAAACCCGGTTCCGCAGTGCTCGCCTGTTTCCGATCAACCGGATAAGAACGGAACCGATACCGTGAAAACGATCATAAACATATATCGGCATTTTTTGCAATCAGATACATCAGAGGTCCTATATGAGCTGCAGTAAGCTTTTGAAAACGGCGTTGGCCGTATCCGTTTTTGTGATCCTGCTCGTTCTGGCGGCCGGTACGGCGTTTGCCGTCCCCGCGCGGCCGGGCGCTGCCGGGCAGGGGAGCGGCGCCTGCCGTTCGCACCACGGCGAACTGGTCACCCTTGACGATATTCCCGTGCGCTTGGTGGGCGCCACCTGTGCGCCGTCCATTGCGCCTACGGAGAAAAACATCCCGCTGATCACCATCGTGATCGGTTTTTCGAATGTCCCCTATGAAGACGGCCATAACTGGGCCGATACGATCTTTTCGGGGCCGAAATCCCTTGCGGCGTACTATACGGATATGTCCTTCGGCAAATTCACGTTCACGCCCGCACCGGAAACGGCGGCCTTCGGCATGGGGGACAATACGAACGAGGCGGACGCGCCGAACGACGGCGTGGTGCACGTAAAGCTTTCCTCTGAACACAAAAACTGGGCGGACGATGACGAAAACCCGGCGCTGGCGCAGGCGATCATCGACGCGCTGGAAGCAGCGGATCCCTACGTGGATTTTGCCTCCTTTGACGCGGATCATAACGGCAGTATCAGCACGAACGAGCTGGCCGTGGGTTTTGTGTTCGCCGGATACGAGGGCGCCGCCACGTATACCTATCCTTTGGGCAAAGAAAAATATCTTTGGGCGCATGCGTGGTCGGTGAGCGAGATCAGCCGCTATTATAACTGCGGCCTTTCCGTTCCTTCGCCGGACTGGGTCTCGGTGGATTCCTACATCGCCATCGCCGAGCAGATGGATGAAACCACGCCCGAGCCGATCAGCGTTCTGGCCCACGAGCTGGGCCACTATCTCGGCCTGCCCGATCTTTACGCTACCAATAAATATTCTTCCTCTCCGTGGTACAAATACAGCGTGTCCGAATACAGCGTGATGGCCGACGGCAGCTGGGGCACCGACCCCGAGGGCGGTTATATCCCTTATTCCATGGACGTATGGAGCCGCTGGGCGCTGGGCTGGTGCGATCCCGAGATCGCGGACGGTGACGGCGTTTACTCGGTAAATGCGCAGAGCTATACCGGGGAGGAGGCGTTTTCCGCCGTGTATATCCCCACCCAGCGGGCAGGGGAGTATTATCTGCTTGAAAACCGGCTGTTCGTGAAATGGGATGCGGGCCTCGGCCTGAACCACGATAACAGCGGCGTTATCCTCTGGCACATCGACGACGCCGTTTACGAGAAGTATAACGCGGGGAATGAGGTCAACAACACTTATCACCGCCCCGCGGTGATGCCGCTGTATCCGGAACAGACAAAAGGCGACTACACCTTTATCGGCAACGCCACCTACGTCCTTACCGGTCAACCCTTCTTTTCCGCTTCCTTCTGGGCCTCCCTTTTCGGGGAAAACGCCGCGCCGCTGGATCTGCCGCTGTACGGAAGCGGCAGCAATGCCGATAACCGCAATGCAAGGAGCCTTTCGGGGCTGAAGGTCAGCTTCCTGGACAACAGCGCCCCGCAGATGACCGTGCGGCTTTCCACGGCGGATCACGTTGAATTTCTTGAGAAGACGCCCGGAGTGGAACCGACCTGTACCGAGCCCGGCATGGCGGCATGCTGGGCCTGCACCTATTGCGGCGCCATGTATCTGGACGCGGAGGGGACAGAGCCCGTCTCCGACCCGGCAGCGCTCGCGATCCCCGCGGGCCACGATTTCAACGCGGGCATCGCCGCCAACGTGATCACCGTTTACAGCGCTCCCACCTGCCAGACGGGGGGCAGCGCCCTTGTAAAGTGCTCCCGCTGCAGCGAGACCGCAACGGTGGAGCTCCCGCTCGATCCCAACAACCACGTTTTCGGCGATTGGGAGACCGTAACGCCCTCCACCTGCACCGTTTACGGCAGCGAAAAGCGCGTTTGCCCCTGCGGCGCGGAGGAAACGCGGCCGCTGACGGCGCTGGACCCTGAGAACCACACGTTCGGCGATTGGGGGCCCGGAACACCCTCCACCTGCACCACCTACGGCAATGAAAAACGCGTTTGCCCCTGCGGCGCGGAGGAGACCCGGCCGCTTGCGGCGCTGGATCCCGATAACCATGAATTCGGCGCGTGGGAGACCGTAACGCCCTCCACCTGCATTTCCTACGGCAACGAAAAACGCACGTGCCCCTGCGGCGCGGAAGAAACCCGCCCGCTGACGGCGCTGGATCCCGAGAACCACGAATTCGGCGCGTGGGAGACCGTAACGTCCTCCACCTGCACTACCTACGGCAGCGAAAAGCGCGTTTGTCCCTGCGGCATAGAAGAGACCCGGCCGCTTGCGGCGCTGGACCCCGGGAACCACACGTTCGGCGATTGGGAGCCCGGAACGCCTTCTACATGCACCACTTACGGCAATGAAAAACGCACGTGCCCCTGCGGCGCGGAGGAAACCCGCCTGCTGACGGAACTGGACCCCGATAACCACACGTTCGGCGAGTGGGCCACGGTGACCGCCTCCACCTGCCACACAAAAGGCCTTTTAAGACGCGCCTGCCCCTGCGGTGCCGCGGATGAAAAAGAGCTTGAAGAAGACCCCTCTGCCCACGACGGCGGCACTGAGGTGCGTAACGTTCTCCCCGCCACCTGCACCGAGGGCGGCTACTCCGGCGATACCTACTGCGTTGGCTGCGGCGCGCTGCTTGCCTCCGGCAGCACGGTAAACGCCGCGGGCCACAGATGGGGCGAATGGACGCTGTTCAATGAAACCACCTTTGTGCGCGAGTGCGGCGTATGCCACGTTACCGAAACCTGTGATGCGATCCCTGTTGAAAAGGGCGACCAGTGCCAACTCTGCGGAGAATATCACGGCCCCGGCCTCCAGCAGAGGCTCATCGGCTATATTCACCGGGTATTCTTCTTCTTTGTCCATCTGTTCGGCGTCAGATAACGTGGGTGCAGACCGCCGGAAACGATATGTTAAAAACTAAAAGAGGAAGGGTATGCTGAAACAGGAATACGGCGCTGCCTCTGCGCAGCATGTACTGATACAGCCGGTGGATGAACACGATCTCGCCGGTATGGAGAAGGAGATCGCCGCTATAAAAAATATAACGGACGTCCCGTTCCGGCTGATTGCCGTCAGCGTTGACCGCTGGAACCGCGATCTTTCGCCCTGGAGCGCGCCGCCCGTGTTCGGGCGGGAGCCCTTCGGAAACGGCGCATTATCCATGCTGGAGCAGATTTTGGGTTTATACACCGACGCAGAAAAAGCATATTATCTCGGCGGCTATTCCCTTGCCGGGCTGTTTTCGCTGTGGGCGGCGTATCAGACCGACGTCTTCACCGGCGTCGCCTCCGCCTCCGGGTCCCTCTGGTTCCCGGGCTTCAATACGTATATGGCGGCGCATGAGATCAAAACCGGATGTGTATATCTGAGCCTTGGCGACAGAGAAGAAAACGTGAAAAATCCGCTGATGGCCCCGGTGGGCGACCGTACCCGGCAGGCATACGCCCTGCTGCGGGACCGGGATATCGCTTGTACGCTGGAATGGAACCCGGGGAACCACTTTACCGAGCCGGACCTCAGAACGGCAAAGGCCTTCGCGTGGCTGCTGAATCACAGCATATAAAAACCGGGATGCTCTTAAAAAGGAGAACAGATGACGAATCAGGACGTGCTGAAAATCGCGATGGCGCAGTCCGCGGAGGATATCGGATGCAGGGCGGAAGATTTTCTTTCGGATCAAAGCGCCGTTGTGCCGTTTACGCCCGGCGCAAACGCAAAAAAGTATTATAAGCTTCCCATTGCATGCAATTTTATATCTTACGGGAACAACGTGGTAGCTGCCGCCGCGGAGGAATTGCTGGATACCGTGAAGGCGTACGTGGGAAGATATGAATTCTGCCATTGCTTTGAAACGCCGAATATGCATTGGCTGAATGGGGAGTTGGCGCCCTTCGGGCAAACGGTCTGCTTTATGGCAGAGTATTTTCTGCCCGATTTGGGCAGGCTTACGGCGCTGCCGTGCCCGTATGAGATCCGGCTGCTTGAAAAGCCTGCGCTGGAAGACCTGTATCTCCCGGAATGGTCGAACGCCCTCTGCCGCGACAGAAAGCATCTGGATATGCTGGGCGCGGGCGCTTATGACGGCGAAAAGCTGATCGGCCTGGCGGGCTGCTCGGCGGACGCAGAGGAAATGTGGCAGATCGGCGTGGACGTTCTGCCGGAATACCGCAAAAAGGGGATCGCCTCAGCGGTCACCTCGCGGCTCGCCTTGGAGATCCTTGATCGCGGCAAGGTTCCGTTTTATTGCGCCGCGTGGTCCAATATCCGGTCGGTCAGAAACGCCCTGAAGTGCGGTTTTCTCCCGGCATGGGTGGAAATGACGGTGAAACCGACCGCTGTTGCAGAAGAAATAAACAACCCTGCTTATACTGTGAATTGGGCAACCACAACGCCCTGCACGTGTACCGAAAAATCGGATTTTCAGAGGTCAGCCGTGAAACGGTGGCCGTCAAAAACTGATCGAACCGAAAACAAATGATAAGAATACCAACGAGTTTTCAACAATTTGAAGCAAAAAATGAACCGGTTTTCAATCCGTTCATCGGCTTTACGAGTTATCAGCGGTTCCGCCCGGACCCGCTGTTTGCCGACGTGATCGTGAAACCAGAGAACCACCTTACGGAGACCGAAGCAACCGAGTGTTATCCGGTCAGAGAGGCCAATCTCCGGCATGGCGGCGCGGGTTTTTATCCCGATACCGCTGTTGCCTATATCCGTTTGCTGTGGAAAGATTTTGAGCCCCGGCGCGGCGTGTTTAACCATGCGCTGATCGGGGATATTCTGCAAAAGGCAAAAGAGAACGGCCAGACCGTGATGCTGCGGCTGATGCCGCATTCCACCAGAAAATCGGACGACGTGCCGGAGTGGCTCAAAGCCCTGACCCCGTGCCCGGAGCGCCCGGACGGACAGCGCGTGAAAGATTCCCCCGCCGACCCCGTATTTCTGAAATACTTCGGGGAGGCGATCGAAGCGCTGGCGCACCGGTTCGATGCCGATCCCACGCTGGACGTGATGGATATCTCCCTTACCGGCGCGTGGGGCGAAGGCCACAAGTGCGATACGTACCCACAGGAAGCGCTCAGAAAACTGGTGGACGTTTACACGCGTTCTTTCAGAAACACCTGCCTCATCGGGCAGGCCGCCGCGCCGTGGCTGTGTGAATATGCAAGCAGAACAAGGCCCTGCGGCTGGCGGGGAGACGGCGTGGGCGAGCCCTACCACATGACGGTGAAATATCCCAAGGTCGCCGCCGAGCTCCCCGACCTGTGGAAAACCGCCCCGGTCTCTTTTGAATCTTACTGGTGGCTCTGCGAGTGGCAGCGCCAGGGCTGGGATATCGACGAGATCATCGAAAAGACCCTCTCGTGGCACGTAAGTACCTTCAACGCCAAGAGCTTTCCGATCCCGGAGGAATGGCAGCCGAAGATCGCTTACTGGCTCGGCAGAATGGGCTACCATTTCGTGTTGCGTTCGTTTGAGTATCCGAAGACTGCCAACGCGGGGGATATCCTGCGGTTCCGCCTGCGGGCGGAAAACCGCGGCGTGGCGCCCATTTATCATAACGTCCCGCTGCGTCTGCGCCTGAAAGCGGAAAACAGAGAGTATATATTTACAACCGACGTTGATATCCGCACGTGGCTGCCGGGCGAACACACAGTCGGGTTCAGCGTCCCGCTGCCCGGCGATCTCCCTGCCGGGGAGTATGAAACAGGGCTTTCGATCTCCGGAGAAAACACCCACGTCGTATTATGGGAAACCGAAGGCGAAACGGACGGGTTATTCCTGAAAACCGGAAAGATCGGTATTAAACGTTAAAATCAAAGAAAACAGCTGACAAACCGGAATTTGCGGAGGACGTGGGAATTGAAGATCGAAAACAATATTCTGAAGTATTATCTGCAAAACGTATACTTTATCACCGGCACAGCTTATGCGGGGAAATCAACGACGGTAAAGATACCAGAGAAAAGGTCTGCGAGAAGATCGCGGCGCATTTCGGTTTGATAAATCAGGATCGGTGAGGTGATAACAGAGACGCCTATACCGATACAAAAACCGATTTTGTCCGGAGATGGTCAGCGGAAGCCCGCAGGATATACGGCGACAGATACTGACATGTTCCGGTAAGAGCAGTAAAACCGGGATTTAAGAGACGGCAGAGATGATGATAAGAGAGTATACGCAAAACGACTTGGAAGACATGATTCGGATTTGGAATGAAGTGGTTGAGGACGGCATCGCGTTCCCGCAGGAGGACCGTCTTGACGCCCAAACCGGCGCAGCCTTTTTTGCCTCCCAGAGCTATACGGGCGTTGCCGTGGAGCATGAGCGCGTTCTGGGGCTGTACATCCTCCACCCCAACAATATAGGCCGCTGCGGTCATATCTGCAACGCCAGTTACGCCGTTTCATCTGCAGCGCGGGGAAAGCACATCGGCGAAAAGCTGGTGCAGGACAGCCTGAACAAGGGCAGGGAACTGGGTTTCCGCGTGATGCAGTTCAACGCCGTTGTGGAGAGCAACGTCCATGCGCGGCACCTGTATGAACGGTTGGGCTTTATCCAACTCGGCGTCATCCCCGGCGGTTTCCGCATGAAGGACGGGCACTATGAAAACATCTGCCCGTATTATCACGTGCTGTAATAATTATCGCGGAGGGGGCCTTCAAAAAGCATCTTGAACAGGCCTTGAAGAACGATTTGCGAGGAGAAAAATGACGAATTCTGAAAAATCAATTCTTGTTACGGCGTTCGAGCCCTTTGGCGGAGAAACCATCAATCCCACCGCGCGGATTTTGGGAAACCTGCCGGATGAGATCTGTGAATACCGTATTCATAAACTGCTGCTGCCGGTGGAGTTCATCCGGTGCAGGGAGATCGCAATTGCGGAATATGATCGGGTAAAGCCCGCCGCTGTGATCATGTTGGGGCAGCACGGCGGGTCGGATGCGATCGAAGCGGAGACCGCGGCAGTGAACCTGATGCACGCGTTCGCGCCGGACGGTACGCCCCGCCCGGATAACGCCGGGTTTGCCCCGTTGAGTGAACCGCTTGTGAAAGGCGGCGCAGAAAAGCTTTATTCCACGCTCCCCGTTGAGAAGATCGTGCAGGCGGTGAACGCTGCGGGCGTCAAATGCGAAGTTTCCTGTGATGCGGGGAGATACGTCTGCAACGCGCTGCTGTACGGTATGCTTAACCACAACCGCGGCGAAGTGCCCACCGGCTTCCTACACGTCCCCTTCCTGAAAGAACAGGGGCACGAAGAGAAACCGTATATGGAACTTGATGCTATGGTCCGGGGGATCACCGCGGCGATCGCAGCGGCGGCAGGCGTCATATAAACCCCGGCTTTTTTTAAACCGAAAAAACATAGAAACAGAAAAACGGCTGTACCGGGCCTGAGCACTCGATACAGCCGTTTTGTTGTTTGTTATGTAGGTGATCCGGGAAGGCAGCCAACGGTTATTTCCATTCGTCCAGACTCAGCTTTATCTCGCTGACCGGGATCAGCACCCCGTAATAAAAGGTCTTTCCGTCGGGCGAAAGGGAAGCGCCGGGCGTGATCCCCGCGAGCTTCATATCCTCTCCTATGGCCGCGCCGCCGCTGCTGCCCACCTGAATATAGGCGGAATGCTTCATGGCGTTGCTGGGATGGCCCTGAAACTCTCCGAATTTTTCGATCCCGGAGGTAACCTGCCCGTAAGAGAGGGCAAACCAGTCGTTCTGCGGGTTCCCGACGTACATGATCCGGTCGCCCTTTGCGGGGTCGGCGTCGGCGAATTCAATGACCGAAAGATCTTCGTCCGCGGCAAAGCGGATCACGGCAAGATCGTCCCGGCTGCTGACGAATACGGCCTCGGCTTCGTACATGGAATCGTAGGTCTCCTGCGAAAGAACGCTGTAGTCAATGCCGGGAATGTCGTCCGTTTTCATCTCGGTATTCACGATAATAATAACATAACGGTTCTGTTAATTTTAATATTTACTTGTCTTTTTTACAGATTTAGTGTATAGTAAAACCATTAAGAAATCGGGTTTTACGGGGAAATGGGTAATAAAAACGTAAAACAGGGCATTTCGGGAGTGATCGTTATGAAAACAAAAAAACTGCTTGCCTTTCTGTTCACGCTGTGTATGCTGGCGGCGCGGGCATCGGCGGCGACGACGTGAGCTCCGGCAGGATCACGATCCGGGGCAGGCTCGTTAAGTTCTTCCACTCGATCCTTTACTTCTTCGTGCGTCTGTTCGGATTAAGATAAACGTGTTTTACTTCCGTATTTTTGCGATATCATCAAAGAGGAGCAAAGTTTATGAGTTTTCACGAATTGTTTCAATGGTTCATCGGCATTATCATCGGGCTTACCACGGTTCTGAACGTGATTTTGCCCTTCGGCGGCGTGAACCGGCTCACGGGCAAAATCACGGATTCGCTCCCCGTAACGCCGGAGGATTTCGTCCCCACGGTGCGGCTCGTCGTTTTTACGGATTCCCATAACCAGAACCAGCATGTTGCCGACGCCGTCGACACGGCCTACGCGCTGTTTGACAACGATGCGGTTTATGCCGGGGTGGACGGCTTCTTCGGGCTCGGCGATTTTTCAAGCGTCGGCTTCGAGGGGGATTACGTGAATTACGTAAACACCCTGAAAGAGCACGTGCGGCCCGAAACGGTGTGTATCAATATCCACGGCAACCACGAATTCAAGCACGACAGCTACCGTGAATTCTTTATCAATAATTTCGGGTACGATCCCAACACGGTCACCGAGATCAACGGCTTTTCCTGCATCGCCTTTTCCGGCGAGCGCGGCGCCACCGAATGGACCTTTACGGCAGACAGCCTCAAGTGGCTCTCGGATGCCATCAACGAAGCCGAAACAAAGGCGGACGGCAAGGCGATCTTCGTGTTCAACCATCCCCATCCCTGGGGCACGGTTTACGGCTCTACCGTATGGGGCGATCCGCAGCTGAACATCGTGCTGAACGGCCACACGGCGGTGGTGGATTTCTCCGGCCATTCGCATTTCCCGCTCAACGATCCCAGAAGCATCAACCAGACCACCTACACGGCCTTCGGCTGCGGCGCGATGGCCACCTTTGAAACGGATAAGGATTATATCCCGGGCCAGCACCCGGACGGCTACGATCCCGCTGCGCAGATGACGATTGTGGAAGCGGATAACGACGGCAGCGTGCGCATCCGCGGCTACGACCTGCTTTCGGATACCTATATCTGCGGGTACTATATCGACAACGTCAACGACAGGGCTTCTTTCCCCTATACGCTCAAAAACATGTACGCGCACGATACGAAGCCGGTCTTCCCGGAGGATACGTCCGCGTCCGCTTACCGGAATGAGAACGGCGAATGGGTGATCTCTTTCGACGAGGCGACCGCCGCCCCCGGCTATATCATCCATGAGTACCGCGTGGTCATTCAGAACGATAAGGGGATCATCATCTATACGGAAAACTTCGTGGACGACTACTTTGTGTTTGACGACGATCAGACCGCCGATTTCCGCATCGGAACGGATACGCTGGAAGAGGGCAAAAGCTATACGCTTACCGTATTTGCGGAGAGCGCTTATCACAAGTATTCCACCCCGGTACGGCTGTCCTTCATCGCCGGCGAATAAAAGAGTATCCGGCGTCGGTCAAACGGAAATCATACTGAGGAGAGAACAGGATGGAAACGATCTATCAGCTGCTGAAAACGGTTCTGGTTTTCGTGTTCTGCATCGAGCAGCTTTTCGCGCCGAAGATCCCGGGCGGCGACTTCCCGCCCAGCGCGCCCGTCGAGCCGGGGGACGATACGAAATACGTGCAGGTCGCCGCGCCCGACGAGGGCTTCGACGTCTTTCAGCCCGTGGGTTTCGAGGGCTATGCCGGTTACCGCTACGGGCAGACGATGATCCTCAATGCCGACGGCAGCCTTGACGTATGGAGCGCCTCGAACGGCCCGGGGGACTATATCGACGTGGTGAACTATAAGCGATATTCCGCCGATTTCAAAAAAAGCACGAAGGAAGTGACCGCCGTAACGCCTACGGCGGGAACCTACGATTACGATCCCGTGCCCTGCGCCTGCGATCCGGGCGTCATCAAGTTCGGCGGCTGGTATTATATCGCCTATTCCACAAATATGACCTGCGTTGCCAGAAGCAAAAACCCTGAGGGGCCGTTCTTTGAAAAATGGACGGGCGACGGCTGGGGCGTGGATCCCGTGCCGATCATTACCTACGACGGCACGCCGGGGTATTTCGGCGCGGCAGAACCCTGCTTCGTGGTGATGGGCGATACGCTCTACATCTTCTATACCTGGTGGGACGAATACGGCCCTGCCACGCGCGTTGCCACGGCGGACGCAACGGACGAAAACTGGCCTGCAACGATCGTGCACCACGGCGAATGCATCCCGCCGAAAAACGGCGGCGATTCCGCGGACGTGAAATACGTGGATGAATACGGCCGCTTCATCGCCGTGTTCACCGAACGGCGTTTCACGGATAACAGCTACGTCGCCGTATGGGAATCCTTCGACGGGCTCACCTTCCGCCGCAGCGGCTTTATCAAAGACAACACCTGCAAAAAGCTGCACAACTGCGGCATTTCCGGCAGGGCGGACGGTCATATCGGCGCGGGCGATCCGGTTTATCTTTCTTACGCCTACGCCGGTGCGGACGCCACGGGCAGCTGGGCGAACTGGTCCACCAGAATGCACAAGGTAACCCTGTCTCTGGCCGACGCTCCCATGGAGGACCTGTCAACGCTCACCCACTCGGAGGTCGTCGTTACCCCCAGAAACGTCAGTGCGGTGCCCCAGGTCCTTGCCGTCAAGGCGGAGCATCTTTCGTATACCATCAACAAGAGCGAGCAGATCTGGATCATGGCGTTCGATACGGACGGGTTCTGCTTTCCGCTTCTGACCGACGTGTGGTTCGACGGCTATGACACGTCTGTTATAAAAATCATCGGCACGCGCCTCATTCCGGTATCTCCGGGAGATACCCGCGTCTACGTGCACTGGCACGGGCTTTCAGACAGCTTTGTTGTGCACGTGACCGAATAAAGCCGATCATAATTCCGACGATTGCTGATTTGACGGAATATTGCAGATAACGCAGGGAGGAACAACGGTTTGAAAATAGGAAAAAAGCTGATCATATCCATGCTCGCGCTGACGCTCGGCACAATGCTGCTCGTCTACGCCGGGCTTTACGCGATCATTGCCGATCTGCGGGGCAACATACAGAAGCTGTATGAAGAAATCAGAACGGGCGCCGAGCAGACCATAGAAGAAGGCCTGTACGCGCAGGATTCCGATTCGCTCGGGGTACTGGCGGATATGCAGATGGAGGTCACGGATTTCCGTCTGCGCATCGTGTCGGACGCGGTCAGTCAGTCCGCGGAATATGCCGAAAAACTCTATGCATCGCCGTCGGAATACTTAAATTCCGCCTATTCTCCCGTCCATCTGTCCGTTGCGCCGGAAACGCTCTCCGCGCGGTACATGTTCAGCGCGGGGGTGGAAGAAACCGATGAGCTGAACGAAGAACTGAAGCTCCTGTCAAATATGGAAGAGATCTTCGCGCCGATCATGAGATACAACAGCCGGTTCCTCGATAATCTCTACGTGGGCACCGCCAGCGGGATCTTTTATCAGTACACGAACAACAACGTTTACCGTGAAAACTATGTGGTGACCCAGCGGCACTGGTATTTGAATTCCACGTCATCCCCCGATCAGATCATGTGGAAAGAAACGGAGATCGATTCCTACGGCAGGCCGTGTATCACCGCGTCCATGGCCGTGAAGGACCCCGCAGGGAATACCGTGGCCGTGGTGGCTGGCGACGTGAATTTTGAGCAGATGATGTCCAACGTGATAGGCAGCGGGCTCGGAGAAACGGGAACCACCTTTATTCTCGGCGCCCAGAGAGATCTGCTTGCCTACGGCACTTTCATGGAAGACGTTGCATCGCACGACGGGCTGTATAACGCTTTTGCGGATCACTTTGCGGA
>JAEEGL010886791.1_pt1 | contig 17063 bp, 16 predicted proteins | sample 9134231 | NCBI WGS metagenome assembly JAEEGL01 (sample SAMN16246548, study PRJNA631951) | gut metagenome | biome: gut microbiome; feature: rumen; material: fiber-attached | host: Bos | place: Iran: Karaj | collected 2018-10
AATACCGCAAACATAAGTATTACCGCCGGTTTTCCCGGACCGTTGTATATCTTTCTTACAAGCGAATCGAAGCATCTTCCGCCTGTCTCGTCGCCGGCATCGTTAACCGCAAACTCAACCACCACCACATCGGGTGTGATAAGACCGTTATCAAGTACGTCACTGTCGTATCGTACAAGTCCGAGTTCGGAAGGTGTTCCTCCCACACCGGCTTTTACGTATTTAACGTTATCATCGTATCCGCGTCCCGCTATGTCGCAGAATCCTTCAAAAGCTTTTCTGGCATAACAGTTTGAGTTTATCGGTATTGCGCCCGCGCCTTGAGTTATCGATCCGCCTATGAACGCAACACACGTTTCCTTGCCTGCAGCCGCTTTTTCAAGTGCCGTTTTAAGTCTTCTTAAATTACCTGCGGATACTAGCGAATTTTTGATCATCTCCCTGTAGCCCACGGAGTTAAGATCAACCGTTTCGTCTGGTTCGGGCTCAGGCGCCGTAAATCCGTCATTTAAATAAAAACGCACCGAAGCCTTGCCGCATATGCCGGGATGCTCAAATTCAAATCTTATCTGACCGGGAATGTTGTCATCCTCACTCCATTCGATCTCATCGAGATTTATAAGTGTTTCAGATCCGTCACATCTTACACTCTTTACGATCGTGGTTCCCGAAACATAAGGATCGGTATGCCCGTACATCTGAAAACAAAAATCCGCGGTCTGTGTAAGAGGCTCCGCCTCGATGCTTACACCTATCTGCCGCACAAGTTTTTTAAAGCCCTCTGTACTGCCCAGAAGCTTTATTATCTCTTCATCTTCTATGTTACCGACAAGCCTTGCGCTCGCCTCAAGCCTTCCGTCGCTTTCAAAAATATGCTGAACGCCCTTTCCGGTAGAAATATCCGCGCCGAAAATATCTTTGTTGCGCATGATAAAAAAGGAACTTCCCTTTTTAACGGGATCTTTAGGTGCCTTGGGTTGTAAGCTGATATCGGTCATAACGGCCTCCGTGTCGATGATTTACTGGAGATTTCAGATTTTCACTTACTGACATTCTAAATAATCGCTTTTTGTTTTTCTTCTTAATGCTTGCCCCGTTCTTTTCATATCATGCTATGTTCGTGAATTGTTCCCGATAAGACAGGCGGAAATATCAATAAAAAAACCCTCCTTGCCGGTTTGTCCGGTAAAGAGGGTACATATAAGCCTCGCCTAATAGATCCTGTAATTTCCGCTGAGAGCCAGGAACGCAAAGAAGTAAAGGCAATTATCGTAATATCTGCGTTCTCCCTTCCTAAGCGGAGTATTCCAGAATGTGGTAAGCCATTCTTTGGAAACATCATCGATCCCGGTCACTGCCACTGTTTCGGCAACCGTTGCAAGAAGTCCTACGGGGTGAAGGGCTTTTTCCGTACCGTAAACGGTTCCGTCCACTTCATATATCTTAAAGTCGTTTGCGCGCATATCATCAAGAAGCGCCCGCTGGATCTTTGCGCATGCCGCGGTCTGACCGATATCTTCTCCTCCCCAGATATGTTCCAAAGAGATATTGGCCACAGTCCTGTACGAATCCGAATAGAATCTGCTGTGACGATCGTTGGTCCAGGGAAGATCGTGTCTTAAGCCTTCTCCGTCAAATTCAGCATATTCGGGTGAAAATCCCGTAACGGGATGACACGCCTTAATAAGATATTCGCGGCTTGCCCTTGCGGCTTTTTTGAGAAAATCTCTGTCCTCGGGATAAGCGCGGGTCGCAAAAATATCATAAAAATGCGGAAGGTGATACGAAGGATCCGTGAAAGGACTTCCGGGTGTAAAAAGGATCTGATGATTCTCATTATTGAACATAGGCGCGCCTTCCCTGTCGGGGCCGCCCTTATTGATCATAGCGGAAAGGATCTCCTGAGCTTCCTGCGAATAATTGAATATTCCCTCACCGTCGCCCCATCTTGCCGATGCAAAGAAAAGAGCAAGCGCATAATATTCTTCACCGTCGGGTGCCGGACCGTTGGCATTCTTGGTGCCGTCTGTCGCACATGACCATGCAAAATAGCCCTCATTGAAGCCGTGAGACATAAACATGTAGGTCTTGGACCATTTCCAGATGCGGTCAAACTGTTCTTTCATATCAAGCTGGACACAGATCATCATGCCGTAACTCATTCCTTCGGTACGTGCATCGTTGTTTCCCGTATCCATGATATATCCCATGTCGTCACCGGCATCAAAATAAACTTTATCCGGTCCGAAGAAATATTCCTGCTTTATCTCTTCAAGCCTTTTTGCTGTTTCCTCATCGGATATTCCGATCTCATTAAAAAAATTCTTATACTCCATATTCACTCCGTTTTATACCATTCTTTTTATCGATCTGTCGGATAAACGGTCTCATCAGTTTCTTCGTGTGATGAGCTTCGCAATATCCGCAAAATCCATTCCGTAATGTATATCGTATGTTCCGACGCTTATGACTTTGTCATAACCGTTATCGCAAAGATATTTATCGAATTCCACAGCCGACTCGACAAGGCCCGCTTCGTACAGGCGTCTTGCTACACTTACCGAGCTGTCGCCCCTTATGACGGTGATAGTCGCACCATCCTCACCCTGCACAAATCCCTTTTCATTTTCAGGCAAAGGATTTATGGAATGAGATGATATCTCCTCGGGATCTTCACTGTTTCCCGAATTATTTTCGGAAGCGTTACCCGCCTTATCTTCTTTTGAAGAGTTGCTGTTATCGTCATCTTTGTCTTCACCCGGCAAAATGGGCGGAACGGTAACTTTATCGGGCTCAAGTATCGGGTTTTCACTCAGATCGTCGGATGCCGATATATCATTTCCGGAAACGGCATTACCGGAATCCGTATTACCGGGTGCCTTTACCGAAGATACGATCTCCTCGGCAGCGGAAACATCCGTTTTGTTTTTGTCCGTAAGGACTGACGATTCGGTCATTCCCAGCTCTGCTGCCCTTCTTTTTACATATTCATCATTTATCTTTGTACGCTTGTTAAAGCCAAGGACCAGGGCCGCAACGATAAGCCCCGCTCCTATTCCGCGTAAATACGATCTTAAATTCATTTCTTTGTCCTACTTCTTATTCGCAAACAGATCTATCACAAGTTTAACCTCTCCGACACCGAGTCCGAGTTCCTTGGCGATCGCCATGTTGGATTTACCCTCGTTGTGCATTTTACGGATCTGTTCGTTTTTGTTTTTGCGGCTCTCGTTGTCACGGTCGAAATGTATCTCCACTTCTTCGGGCGAGGATACACGGCGTGATGCGCTTAGCTTCTCCTGCGGATTTTCAGTCTCCACGGTCTGGCCGGGCATTGCTTCCGGCACAGCTTTCTCACCGTTTGTAACGGGTTTTACCACTTTTCCGGTATTGGGTTTTCTTACCGGGCGTTTTACTTTCGGCGCGTTTAACGGAACAAAATCATCGCTTTCCATAACGGCTTCCTTGACGGCCTGTTTGACTTCTTCCGTTCTTTCCTTTATTTCCTCATCTTTTTGCTTGAGGACTTCATCTTTAACTTTTAAAACTTCTTCCTTTACTTCGAGCTGTCTGTCTTTTTCTTTTAACTCCTCGTCCTTGACTTTCAGGACTTCATTGGAATTCTTGAGCTGCTCGCCCTTATCGTTTAACATATCATAAAGAAATACCGCTTCTTTGTGGTTCTCGTTGATACGCTTTAAGACCGTCTCGGAATATTCATCGACGGCCATTATCTTTTCGTTGGAGAGTTTCTCAAGCTGTCTTTCGGTCTTTTCCACGGAATAATTGACGGTTTCATCAACGATGTCCTCGATCTTTTCCTTGGCGGCAATGACTTCTCGCTCAACCATCTGTTTGATCAGCTTGTCATCGATCTCCTGTGACTTGTTTTCTTCTTTTTTTCCAAAATCCGGCAAAAAGAATGATGCTCCAAAGAACACCACTCCCAATACCAGTAATACGATTGATGCAGTACTCATAATAAACTAAATCCTTATATCAAAAGAACCGGGCCGCCCTTTTACAACGACCTTGTCATCTCCTTTATCTTTATCTCCTCTTTTTTTGCGACCGCCGTCTCCGCTGTATTCGTTGGAACCTTTTTCTCGTGCATCAAACTGTTTCTGGTTGTTTGATACATCATCGGCTCTTACGATGGCATTCGACTTGTTATCGGTCTCATCCTTCATGTGCTGAACAACTCCGGCCTGATCCGATGCGATCTTTGAATCTTCAGCCTGACGCTGAATGGCAAAATCCGAAAGTCTGTTAATGGAACCCTGCAATTCAATAGGACCTAATGCCACAACGCACCTCCTTAATAAATGGCAGCCATCTTGACATCTCCGGCTTCCTTGATGAAACGACAGTATTTCATGGGTGATTTAACAACCATTGAAACATCGCCTATACATATCTTAACTCCGGGATAAACATCGCCGGTAACGATAACCTGACCCTGTGTCTCGGAATCGAGAACCGTCTGATACTGCTCGAGTTCCTGCATACATTCATTGAGCCTTGCGGTCTGATTTTTGCTGACGGTCGCCAGCTGCTGGATCTGCTGTATCTGATCGGGTAACATCTTAACGCCGCTCTGAAGCTTCATCCTGGCGCCTTCCAATACCGGCTTTATGGTATTAAGCTGTTTGTTTAACTCGGTGATCTCCTTTTGAAGAGCAACAACAGTCTGCTTTACCGTTGCATCCATACCGACTTCTATCACCGTATCGGTTCCCATCTGGGAACCTAAGTTTTTAACCGAAACGGATACCGTTGCACACGCACGTCCTCCGGAAATAAAGCCTCTCTTTCCGACCGCATGGATCTCTGTGCCGGCTACGACATTACTGTGTATGATCGATTCGGAATCTATATAACCCTCCGCCGTAGCGGTAGCGTTCTCTATAAATTTACTGATGATGTTGCCACCTGCTTTTAACACGCCTTTGTGCATGCCGTTCATGCCGCGCGCGATCGTGATATTCTCGCCTGCTTCAAGTGTTGCGCCTTCCACAACACCACGCACTTCTATATTTCCGCTTGCCTTAATGGCGAAATTCTCACATACGTTTCCGTTAACGGTAACACTGCCTTCATACTCGATATTTCCCACGGAGTTATCTACGTTTTCAACTTCCAATATGTTGGAAACGAAGACCTTGTCGTCAACAAGCGATACATGTCCGCTGACTTCGGAATAAATGTTGCACTTGTCTTCACTCTGCCTGATGTTTCGGCCAAACTTAAGAATAGCCGGTCTTACGTCCCGGGGCTTGATGCGTTCACCCTTGACGTTCTCTCCGGGTTTTCCGAAAACAGCGGGAGTAAGGGTAGCCAGTAAAGCACCCTCTTTGACATTGTTGATGGTATTTAAGTGGAAGAAATCGACGGAACCGTCCTCGTTAAGTGTAGGACGGACTCTGGGGTCTGTATTAAAGAAATACTCGATACTTGCGTCGCTGCCCTGTACGGGAGGTGTACCTTCAGCGGCAACAATATCGGTACAATACTGTCTGTTCTGTAAAAAATCATTTATTGCGGCTTCGTTGATCCCCGATATTACTCCGCGGGCTTTAAGTTCGGAGATCATATCGTTTTTGTTCATGGTTGCCCCGCCCTCATAAGGGGGAATCATTCTCATGATGACCGTCATGTTATCGGGAGATACCGATACTCTTGCAAACTCGCCGTCTGCAAAATTAAACGGAACAAGGGTGTCAACATCGGTTACTTCCTGGGCGATCATTGCATTCATGAGGTCTTTGGGCTCATATGTAATATTCTTTAACGAAAGATATTCAACGATCTCTTCCCTTCTGACCGGCTCGCCGCCGTCAGTCGGTGGATAAACACGAATGCTTATTTTATGCGCTTTCTGGACGATCTGAAAGTATCCGTTCATTTGTATACCCCCTGCTTATACCCTACAATGACAGTATTCCCATATATTTTCCGAGCTTTTCTTTCATTTTCTGAAGAGCTCTTGTGTGAAGCTGCGAAATTCTTGATTCCGAAACTTCCAACACATAACTTATTTCCTTTAAGGTTAATTCTTCGTAATAATACAAAAGAATGACTTTTCTTTCTTTTTCGGTAAGTACTTCCAAAGAAGCGGCCAGCTGCTGTTTAAGCTCGGCTTTTTCCATCACTTCCTCGGGACCGTCAAAATGAGAAGTAAGGTTCTTTTCATTGGGTACTTCACTTCCCGATTCCATAAATTCATTTAAAGAAACAACATTTGTGACTTTCATCTGAGACTGCCAGTCACTTAATTCATCGGAAGATATCCCGATCTTTACGGCTATCTCTTCGTCGGTTGCGGGACGCCCTTTCTCGGCCTCAATATCCTTCATGGCCGTGTCGATCTGACGCTGACGCTGTCTTACCGTACGGGGGATCCAGTCCATTTTTCTGATCTGATCGAGTATCGATCCTCTGATCCTTAAGCTTGCATAGGTTTCAAACTTAACGTCTTTGGCAAGTTCAAACTTGTCTATTGCGTCAATAAGACCGAAAATACCGTAACTTACCAGATCATCATATTCAACATTGTAACCCAAATACATGCTTAGCCTTCCGGCCACGAGTTTAACAAGGGGAGCATACTCTAAGATAAGCTGCTCTCTTAACTCGGGAGTCTTGGAGGCTGCATACTGTTCCCACAGTTTTTTCTTACCCTGTTCGTCCATGTATCAAATCCGTCCTTTAAGGATTGGGATTGCCATCTTCATAAGAATCCTCTCCCTCCGTTTCCGGAGAAGGTTCTTTTTCAATGACGGATCCCTCATCTGCCAGCTTCGCATTGTTCTTTTTATCAAACGAATCAAGTATCATCTTGATGATACAGCCTATCATATAGAACACTACGAGCGTCGCCAACAGAGCGATAAGCATCGTGCTTAAATTGAATCCTTTAAAATATGCCACCAACGCGGTGGTAAGTCCGGCCACAAGCATTAATAAAAGCGGCATTTCTTTTCTGGTCATGCTTAAATGGTCCTTTCCGCTTTCCCGACCGCACGAATGACAAAATCACCGGTCTCGGGATAGAATATTACCGTTCTACCGTAATTTTCGCCGGTGTCTTCAGCCAATATGGGTATTCCGAGTTTCTTTAACGTCGCCTTGCTGGATTCAACGTTTCTGTCGCCTACTCTTACGAGGTCCGACTTGTTCTGAAACGCAAACATCTGGGCTCCGCCCGCGATCTTGGCAACCATACGGCTCTTCTTGGCTCCTTCGAGTTCCATAAGCCTTACAAGTTCCACAATACCCGTATCCGCAAATTTATAAATATTGTTGTTCTGTTTGATCGTTGTAGAATCAGGCAGCATTACATGTGCAAGTCCACCGACCTTGGTGATCGGATCCCTGATGGCAATTCCCACACAGGAACCGAGCCCCAGTGTAGTTATCCCGTCCGGGCTCTTGCATGTCTTAAGATCGGCCATGCCTACCTTTATTATTTCACTCATATCGCACGTTATCCCCTGAGTAATAGATTATCCGAGTCCCAGCGCTTTCAATATTTTTGCATAAGACTCCAGGTCCGGCACCAGGATAAAATATCCGTCAAGTTCGTAATCATCGGTAAATTGCGTCTGGATAAGAAGTATCTTGTCACCCAGTGTTCCGAATTCTATAGCGGGAACGCTTAATATCGCTCCCGCCATATCGATCGTAAGATCGGGTACCGAAGGGAATATCTTTAAATTGGTGATGGTTGAAAGCGAGTTAAGATAAGCACCGGTAATGATATTGCCGATCTCTTTAAGTGCCGAAACCTCGATCTCGTTAAATTCTTCATCGGGAATCTCCATTCCCATAAGCTTTGAGACGAGATGTCTGGCCGATTCTTTTTCCAAAAGAAACATAATGCTTCCGGTTATATCGCCTTCAACACAAAGATATATACCTGCCATGATCTGCTCTTCGCCGCCCATCAGATCGCCGACTTCCGAAAACTCAAGGAGTTTTACCTGCGGGACTTTCATGTCAACCTTGCACTGAAGCATCTGGGCAAGGGCGGTGGTGGCATTTCCGGCACCGATATTTCCCAATTCCTTAAGCACGTCAAAATACTGCTCGGACATGCTTTCCAATGTAATATCGCTCATAATCCCTCCGATTACACGATAGTTTTTTGTATCCCTTAAGTCTATTTTACAACTTACTCTTTCTCGGTTGCAACAACATTAAGGTCAAGCAGGGAAATAAGGCCTGTGGAGCATTTTCCCACGCTCGAAACGAAGTTTGCATGCTCCTGGTTGGCATCGGCGGATACTTTTTCAACCTGTTCCTCCTCAAGAGTAACAACTTCTTTGACTTCATCAACGATAACGCCGATAGTTCCGTGCTGCTCGAGCTTTAAGATGATTATACGTGATGCCTTGGTATATTCGGCATCTTCAAGACCCATCTTAAGTCTTAAACTCATAACGGGAATTACCTCACCTCGAAGATTGATAACGCCCTTAAGATAAGAAGCAACCTTGGGTACACGGGTTATATGGACCATACGTGAAATGTTTTCAACAAATGAAATGTTGATTCCGTAGGATTCATCGCCGACCTTTATTACTATATACTGCATATTGTTTCCGCTGGCTGTAGTTGTAAGTCTTGCCTCATCCATAACCGGTTCCTCCTTTAAATCAATGCATTGGCATCAAGTATAAGCGCTACTTCGCCGTCGCCGAGAATCGTTGCGCCACTGATGAACTTGCACTTGCTGATATATTTTCCCAAGGACTTTATAACGATCTCCTGCTGGCCGATGAGTTCGTCAACTACAAGACCTGCAAGCTTGTCGCCCTTCTTAACGATGACAACCATAAGATTGTCTTCGGGAGATTTTGTGGATTCGATATCAAGTACGTTATTAAGTCTGATTATCGGTATAACATTACCACGGAGAGTGATAACTTCTTTGGACTGTACAAACTGTATATCGCCTGCGGGGATATCTTCTATAGTCTGAATGCTGCCAAGAGAGATAGCATATTTCTCGCCGCCTACGGTTACCATCAAAGCCTGGATGATGGCAAGCGTCAAAGGAAGACGAACGATCCATGTACTTCCCTCACCGAGTGTACTTCTTACTTCAACTTCACCGCTTAATGCCTCGATCTTGGATTTAACTACATCAAGACCAACGCCTCGTCCGGATACTTCGGAGATCTGCTTTGCGGTAGAGAAGCTGGGAAGGAACAGCAGGTCAATGATCTCTTTGGAGGTCATGCTCTCTGCCTGTTCGGGAGTGATGGTACCGCGCTCGATCGCTTTTTCGCGAACCTTTTCAACATCGATACCGTTACCGTCATCTCTTACCTCGATGACAACGTTGTTACCGTCCTGATAAGCGTCAAGGAAGATGGAACCTACTTCGGGCTTGCCTCTCTCCTTACGTACTTCAGCCGATTCAAGACCATGGTCGGCGGCATTTCTTAACAAGTGCATAAGGGGATCGCCGATCTCATCAACAACCGTACGGTCAAGTTCTGTCTCTTCACCGGACATATAAAGTTCCATTTTTTTGCCGAGTGTCTTCTGAAGATCTCTGATCATACGAGGGAACTTGCTGACAACACTCTCAATGGGAACCATTCGAACCTTCATGACGGATTCATGAAGCGATGTGGTAACACTTTCAAGATATTCTATATGTTCGGAAACGCTGTTGTGACCGCTCTCATCCGAATTGGTAGCGGATACAAGTGAGTTCTTGGCAATGATAAGCTCACTTACAAGGTTCATGAGTGAATCGAGTTTTTCGATATCAACACGAACGGTACGGTTAACAACGGGCTTGCCGACTGCCTTCTTTTCGTTCTTGCCCGCAGCGGCATCCTTTTTGGCGGGAGGATTTGCAACCGTCTGGGCTGCCGGCTTTTCATCCTTCTTTTCTTCGCTCTTTTCATCTTTTGCGGGTTCAGCTTCATCACCCTTGGCGATGTTTGCGAAATCTGCGTCGGTAAGAGCTGTGCCCGTAGCGGATTCTATTTCGGAAACGTTTTTAATGTCCTTTAAAAGATCCTCAAGCGGATCGCCCGAAACAGCGATCACACTGAAATCGAAATCGAATTTTTCGTCTTCGATATCCTGACTTGAAGGCTGGGAAACTATGATCTCACCGTGTTCTTCAATGGCCTTGAATACCAGGAATGCTCTTGCAGCTTTAAGGATACATGATTCCTGAACCTTGACATCGATACCGTAAAACGTCTTGTTTTCAGCTTTTGCGGCTTCATAGAGACCTTTTTCGGTCTCACCGAGCTTGATCTCACGCCACTTTTCACCGTTTCCGGCAGTGGATGCGGTTTCTTTTTTGGGAGCTGCCTCGGCCTTATCCGCGGGCTTGTCGCCTGCTGCGGGAGCTTCACCCGCATTGCCGTTTAAGATATCGTTCAAAGCCTTGATAAGAGGCTCATTGTCGTTGGTACCTTCATCGGCGGTTTCCTGAATGGATGTCGTATATTCCTCGAGTGCGTCAAGGCACTGGAACAGAATATCGATCATTCCTGGCTGAACTTTAATATTGCCGTTTCTTACTTCGGAAAAAACATTTTCCATGTCATGAGTAAGATTCTGCATGCGCTTATATCCCATGGTACCTGCCATACCCTTAAGGGAATGGGCCGCACGGAATATCTCGTTGATCGTATCCATGTTCTCGGAATCCTGCTCAAGTTCCAGAATCTGGGTGTTCAGACTCTGTAAGTGCTCCTTGGTCTCATCAAGGAAAATCTCTAGATACTGGCTAACATCCATTTTACATTACCCCCACGTTCATAATGATCTCCTGGGCTATCTGTTTAAGCGATACCACTATGTCCGAAAGACCGGCATTAAATGCGCTCTTGGGCATCCCGTAAACAGTGCAGGAGTCTTCGTCCTGAGTGATTACAAATGTTTTCTTGTGTTCTTTGAGATATCTGATTCCTTTGGTACCGTCCGCTCCCATACCGGTCATTACCACACATACCGCTCTGTCGGTTATGCCTTCGGCAAGAGACTCATACATATAATTGGCGCAGGGCTTAACGCCTTCCCTGGTCGGCTCGTCGCTGTAGCGGATCCTGTAAGAACCGCCGACAGAGTCGACATTTAAGTGTTTACCGCCCATTGCTATGTAGACATGTCCGCTTTGTAACGTTTCGCCGTCTTTGGCTTCAGTTACGCTTATCTCGCCGAGAGAATCAAGTCTTTCGGCAAGAGATGCAGTAAAACCTGCGGGCATATGCTGTACCACGACCACCGGAGCTTTAAGTGAAGCCGGCAGTAACGGTATGACCTCCTGAAGAGCCTTGGGGCCGCCCGTGGAACTTGCGATCGCGACTATCTGTTTGTCACGGATGACCTTATGGGATCTGGAAGCCAGTTCAACAAGCTTTTTGGTAACTTCTCCCATCGACTTTCGGTCGCTTGGGGTAACAACGAAATTCGATGCCTTACTTTCGCAAACCGCCTCGATTATACGAATAAGACCTTTGTCAAAAACTCCGTTCCTGCAATCTCCCGGATTTTCGGGTTTGTGAATGAAGTCAATGGCTCCGAGACTTAAGGCATCAAGAGTGGTCTTTGCGCCCTCTTTGGTATCCGTACTCGCCATGATGACCCTTGCGGGTATCTTGCGGTCCCTTAACTCCTTTAAGAGTTCAAGTCCCGTCATCTTGGGCATGTTGACATCGAGTATTACGGCATCATATGTATTTCGTTTCAGAAGTTCGAGTGCTTCAAGTCCGTTCGTTGCACGATCCGACACCCTGAATCTGACATCTGCGTTGATTATATCACAGATGACTCTTCTCATAAGTGCAGAATCATCAACTACCAGTAGATTTTTCATGAAAAATGCCTCAATTTCGTATAATTTTCTGTTAATAATGGATAATTTTGGTAATTTTACCGATTTTGAATTGTAAAAAACTACTTTGCTTTGTTACGTCTTATCCTTCTCTCTTCTTCGAAGATAAATTTAATGATCTCTTCTCTCGTATCGTTATCAAGGTTTACGTACTGTACGCGGTGCTCGTACTCGCCGGGACGGTTCGCAACTTCTCTTACGCTTAACACCTTGCCGACGATCTCGTAATCTCTGGCAACTTTATCGGCCATAAGCTGATACGTGCAGTAGATCATACTGCCCTGTTCATAGGCATGATCGGATATAAATCTGATACCGCCGCCGCTTATATCAACGATAAGGCTTCTTCTCAAAGGAAGTCCGGGAACCAGCAATACCTGATTGGCTTCCACTGCCATAACCTCTTCCTGTTTGAGTTCTCTCGTCTTCATGTCGAGCACGCAGCTGAAACGATAATAATCTCTTCTCTGATGTTTTCTTAGATTACTGGTCAGTTCAAATACAAGAACATAAACGTTATTGCTCTTATAACGGTCTATGATCCTTGCAAAACACTGATACAGTCCGAGAGAGGTATAAAAACAAAGATCGTATTCACCGTCGATGGGAAGCAGTATCAGTTTTGTCTTTTCCATCGGCATCAATACCTCAAGCCGGTCATCGGTCAAGACATCGTATACCTTTGAGGAATATACTTTTTTGGCATCGGACCCTTCAGGTCCCAATCTGTCAACCGCCTGAAGATCGACCTTGTCTCCCGCGAAAACATATTTTGATAACATTTCCTGACTCCTTTACTGATTGGAATTTGTCGTAAATTTCTTACCTGTCACTATATGTGAAAAGAAAGCGGCCATACCGCGCTTTTTTACGGACTGGCTCATTTCTCTGTTCATCAAAGTCGCTGCGATCTGTTCGTATGCAACAGCCGACTTGGCGGTCGGTGTCTGAAGCGATACGGGCATCTGCTGCATGACAGCTTTGCTTAACATAGGGTCTTCGGGTACCGCTCCGAGATATGAAAGCGGAAGTTTTAGGTATCTTGCGACAACGGCATTCAGTTTATTGAACAACGCCTGACCTTCAGCGGCATTTTCAACTTTGTTGGCAATTACTTTGACCTGTGAATTCTCGCTTGAGAATCTCGAATGTCTCGAAAGTGCCTTTAACAGCGAATATGAATCCGTTATGGAAGTGGGTTCGGGAGTCGTAACAAGAAGTATCTCTCCGCTTGCCACCAAAAATTCCAAAACCGCATCTGAAATACCCGCACCGGTATCCACGATAATAATGTCTGTTATTGCATCAAGTTCCGCCAGATTCTGAACGATATACGTAAGATGTTCGCGGTTTAAGTTGCTCATGCCCGCAATTCCCGAACCGCCCGAAATAAATCCGACTTCATTGGGTCCCCAGGTGATGATATCTTTGATCTTCATACCCTGATATATGAGATCGGCAAGGTTATGCTTGGGAACCGCTCCGAACATAACCTCTATGTTTGCAAGTCCAAAGTCGGCATCGAGAATGATGACACGCTGACCCATCTTACGAAACTGAATTGCAAGATTGATAGAAGTGTTTGATTTACCGACGCCTCCCTTACCGCTCGTAACGGTGATAACGCGTGCGACCGGTCTTTGAACATTGCTTGCCTTGATGATATTTCTTAACTGTTCAGCCTGATCCATCGTTATTTTTTACCTCCGAGCAGTAATTTTACCGTACCCTGGGGATTGAACTGTTCGATATCGTCGGGAACGTTCTGTCCGCAGGTGATGTACGATAAAGGTGCCGCAGTATAAAGTTTTAAGTTAAGCAGATTGCCGAGTGCCGTGGTCTCGTCAAGCTTTGTGAATATAAGCTTATAATCCGTTATCTCGCTGTATGCGTCGGCTATGCTTACGAGATCCCTGTATTTCGTGGTGGCACTTACCACAAGATAAACTTCCTTTTCTACCATTCCGTCAACGGAATGTATGAATTCTCCCATAATATTCTTTTGTTCACTGTTCTGATGGGAGTGTCCGGCGGTATCCACAAGCACGTAATCAAAATCCGTAAGATCGTCGAGTGCGGATTCCATTTCTTCTATCGTATATATGATCCTGAAGGGTACTTCAAGAATATCTGCATATGTGCGCAGCTGCTCCGCTGCCGCTATCCTGTATGTGTCAGCCGTCAGGAGTGCGATCTTTTTCTTTTGTTCAACGGAGAACTTTGATGCGATCTTGGCTATCGTTGTTGTCTTGCCTACACCCGTAGGGCCCACAAAGAAAACAACCTTGGGACCTTTCTCGGACGGTGAGATACAAATAGGCTTTTCGAATTTAAGTATCATCTTCTGGTAGATGCCCGCAAGCGCCACGTCAAAAGGAGTACCTGCTTTGGTGGTTTTCTGTGTCTCCTCGATAATGGAAGTGGCGTATTCTTCTCTTACTTCATTGTCAACGAGAGTGGTATGAAGTATTTCAAAGAATTTGCTTAATTCGTCATCACCCTCAAAATCTTTTTCTTTACTCCGGTCATCTTCCTTTTTGCCGTCGTTTTTGCTTTTATCCGACTTACCCGATCTGTCCTGTCCGGGAGACAGTTTCTCTTCAAGAAGATTCTGAAGGCTGTCAAGCTTTTCTTCCAGAATATTACCGCTTCTGGGCCTGTCGTATGTGACGGGCTTTACGGGTTCGTCGTCGTCATCGTCAACGATATTTTTGGGCGTCGAAACATTGGTCCTTACGACCTGAGGCCTTTCGTATCTGTCGCCGCGATCGCTCCTTTCGGCCTTTTCAACGATCGAATTAACCTTTCCGAGGGCTTCCGTTATGTTTCGCACGTTTGCTTTTTCCTGAATGGCACGATCGGTGTCGTCTTCCAATGCTACGGTCACTTCAACCATCTGGGGCGAAAAAACGGAAAATATCCCCTTCTTTTTGACATTTCTGACGTTCATGACGACAACATTGACTCCCAGTTCTTTTCTGGCAGCCTCGGTCGCTTCGCTTTCTGTTTTGGCCTGAAATTTCTTGATAATCATTTATGCAGTCACCATTCCGACGGATTGTAATTCTACATTGGATTCGATCTCATTGTAGCTTACTACCACGAGATCTTTGTAATAGTCTTCGGTAAGCCTCTTAAAATACATTCTGACGATCGGAGAAGTAATTATGATCTGACTCTTTCCGAGTTTCTCGAGTTTCTCAAGTTCCTTACCCGTAGCGGTAATTATGGCCCTGGTCTTTTCGGGATCGAGCGTTAAATATGCGCCCTGTTCCGTCTGCTTGACGCTTCCCATAATCTCCTGTTCGAGTTTGGGATCCAGGGTTACAACGCTTGTAGTCTCGTTTTGCGGGAAATATTTACCCGAGATCGACCTCTTGAGCGCCTGACGGACATATTCCGTTAAGATATCGGTATCTCTTGTGGTGGCCCCGTAATCCGCAAGTGTTTCAAATATAGTTAAAAGGTCTCTGATCGAAATTCCTTCTTTTAACAGATTCTGAAGTATCTTCTGGATCTCACCCAGACTTAAAAGTTTGGGATACAGTTCATCAACAACAGATGGATTGGTTTCTTTTAAGTTGGTAATGAGTCCCTGAACGTCCTGCCTTGTAAGAAGTTCCGCTAAGTGCTGGCGCACGACTTCGGTAAGATGAGTCGCTATGATGGACGGAGGATCTACAACGGTATAACCGTAACTTTCCGCTCTCTCACGCTGGCTTTCGGTGATCCACTTGGCCGGCAGATGGAAAGAAGGTTCATATGTGTCAATACCCGTTATCTCTTCCTCGACGTATCCGGGGTTCATGGCCAGATAATGATCGAACAGTATCTCGCCCTCACTTACCTGTATTCCCTTTATCTTGATTATATACTGATTGGGGTTTAATTGTATATTATCTCTTAATCGGATTATCGGAACGATCGTACCGAGTTCGAGAGCGATCTGACGTCTGATCATAACAACTCGGTCAAGTAGGTCGCCGCCCTGACTGGCATTGGCAAGAGGAATGATACCGTATCCGAATTCAAGCTCGATGGGGTCGACCGAAAGAAGCGAATTGACGTTTTCCGGTTGTCGCATTTCCTGGGCTTCCTGTTCTTCCGTTTCGGCTTCGGTCTCTATACCCGCGGTTTCTATGGTGCTCTGCATCGTACGGCCCGCAAGTATGAAGATCATGCCTACCGCAAGAAAGATAACGGCATTAAGAGGTGTGATTATACCCAGTACTCCGACTACCGCTCCCACAATATAAAGAGCCTTCGGAATTCCGAAAAGCTGTTTTACCAGAACATTTCCGAAATCCGCACTTCCGGATCCCTTGGTAACCAGGATACCGGTTGAAAGAGATATGAGAAGTGAAGGGATCTGTGATACAAGGCCGTCACCTATAGTAAGTATCGTATATTTTGAAAGCGCATCATTGATAGCCTCACCACGCATAACAACAGCCATTATGATACCGCCGGCGATATTGATGATGGTGATTATAAGACCTGCTACCGCGTCTCCCTTAACATACTTAACGGCACCGTCCATGGAACCGAAGAAGGAGGCTTCCTGCTGGATCTTGTCTCGTCTTTCCTTGGCCTGCGCATCGGTGATCGCACCGGTATTAAGGTCGGCGTCGATGGCCATCTGTTTACCGGGCATTGCATCGAGGGTAAATCTTGCGGTTACTTCAGCAACACGCTCGGAACCTTTGTTGATAACGAGGAACTGGATTATAAGGAGTATCAGGAAGATGATGACACCTATTACCAGATTTCCGCCGCCCACGAAAGAACCGAATGTTGTAACAACGTTACCGGGATCGCCTGTTGAAAGAATGAGTTTTGTGGAAGATACGTTAAGGGCTATCCTGAAGATCGTCGTAAAAAGGAGGATAGTCGGGAAATATGACATTTCCAGAACTTCCTTGGAAAACATCGATACAAAGAGTATCAGAAATGCGATCGAAATGTTGATCGCCAAAAAAACGTCAAGAAGAGCGCTCGGTATCGGTACGATCAACATGATGAATGCAGCGAGTATATAAGCGACAACGCCCAAATCCGCGCCTCGTAATCTACCGTTCACGCAAACTCCCTCCTTTCCGTTAAATATTTGAATTCAAAAATCAGGCTTTGCCCTTTAAGTGATATACAAATGCGAGCACTTCCGCCACACTTGCATAAAGTTCGGGGGGCACCA
>JAEEGL012290150.1_pt1 | contig 17063 bp, 13 predicted proteins | sample 9134231 | NCBI WGS metagenome assembly JAEEGL01 (sample SAMN16246548, study PRJNA631951) | gut metagenome | biome: gut microbiome; feature: rumen; material: fiber-attached | host: Bos | place: Iran: Karaj | collected 2018-10
CAGGATGATGATTATCAGCCCCGTAAACACGATGAGCAGGCCGATGACCATCGCTTTCCCGCCGTAGCCCAGCTTATCCAAAAAACTCATACGCGACCCCCTTTACAAGGGCATATTGCCGTGCTTTTTGGCTATGCGCTCCTCGCGCTTGCCGGAGAGCATATCAAACGCCCTGCAGAGCGCGGAGCGGGTGAAGGAGGGCTGGATCACGTCATCCACATAGCCGTTTTGAGCGGCGGAAACGCCGTCGGCGATCTGGGTGGCGTATTTTTCCTCAAGCTCGCGGCGCTTTTCGGCGGGGTCGAGGGAACCGGTCATCTCATCGCCCAGCAGCATCTGGGTCCCGATGGCGGTGGTGACCGCGCTTATCACGGCGCCGGGCCAGGCGTACACGATGTCGTTGGCCGCCTTGGAGCCCATGGAAGCGTAAGCCATGCCTATGGCGTTGCCCAGTATCACGGATACCTTGGGGCAGGTGGCGTCGCTCATCTGATACATCAGCGCGGCGCCGGCACGGGCCAGCTCGCCCTGGGGAGCGGTGTTAATCTTCATTCCGTTGGAGGACACCAGGTTGAGCACGGGAATTGAGAAGCTGTCTGCGAAGGACACGAGGTGCGCGGCCTTCTTGCAGCCGTACACGGTCAGGCGGCCTTCGTCCTTGTTGGGATCGTTGGCGACCACCGCCACGGTCCTGCCGTCCAGCTTCATAAGGCCGGTGATCATGGAGGAAGCGAACTCGGTGTACAGTTCAATGAACTCGCCCTCGTCTGCCAGGGACTTGATGATGCTTCTGATATCGTCGGTGTTCTCCAGCGCGTCGAACTCGTCTATGGTGCGGTCGGCGGCATCGTTGGCGGAGAATACGGCTTCGTCCAGGTTGTTGACGGGCAGCATGGCGACCAGTTTCCTGGCCAGCTTGATGGCCTCTTCTTCGGTCTTCGCGCCAAGCATCGCGCCGCCGCTCTTGAGGGAGGCTTCGGTGCCCGCAATCTCTTCCATGCTCACGTTCTTGCCGCCGGCGGCGGATACCACCAGGGGGCCGTTCACGAACAGCTCGCCCTTGCCAGCCTGGATGCTGATGTCGCTCATCTGGGCGATCACGGAGGCGGTGCCGCCGCAGGGGCCCAGTATCAGCGCGATCTGGGGCACAACGCCGCTGAGTTTGGCGGAAGCCGCGGCCAGGGTGGCGTACGCTTCCAGCGCGCCCGCGCCTTCGGAGAGCCTCGCGCCCGCGCTGTCCAGCAGCGCGATGACGGGGCAGCCGGTCTTCCGTGCCATTTCCATGGCTTTCAGGGCTTTTTTCGCGTGCTTTTCGCCTACCGCGCCGCCGCCCACGGTGAAGTCCTGGGCGTAGAGATACACGGGATTGCCGTCGATGGTGGCGTAGCCCGCGATAACTCCGCAGTCGGAAGCCAGCACGTCAATTTCCACAAAGCTGTTTTCGTCGCACAGCAGACCTACCCGCTCCCGGGCGGTCAGCTTGCCCGCCTGCTTTTGCCGGGCGATGAGCTGGGAGTCGCCTTCAAGTATGGCGGCTTTCCGGCTGAGCACCTCAGGCAAGGTTTGTTCCACACTCATGTGTATGTTCCTCCATATAGAATTGCTGTATAAACGCAATAAATGCCACTTTAAAAATTTCTATATGCATCCCTGTCATTCCTGCATGGGGACGTGTTAAAGTTTTTGGAAGGCCGGGTCAGCTCAGGAAGCCCTCCACTATGCGCGCCTCCGCCTCCTCGCGGGTGAGCCCCAGGGTACGAAGCTTAAGTATCTGTTCTCCGGCGATCTTGCCTATGGCGGCTTCGTGTATGAGCGCCGCGTCCTCGCTGCGGGCGAACAGGCGGGGGGACGCGTCCACCTGCGCCCTGTCGGAGATTATGGCGTCGCACTCCGTGTGGCCTGTGCACCTGGCTTCGCCTATTATGGTGGATTCGTACTCCTGGCGGCTGTTGCCGCGGGCGACGGAACGGCTGACCACGTCGGCGGCGGAATCGTCGTCTTTCATTGTAACGGTGAACAGCGTACGTGCGGTCTGGTCCTTCTCGGTGAGCAGGCGCTCGCGTATGACCAGGCGCGCTTCCTCCCCCAAAGTGCAGCGGGTCTCGCGGGTGGTACGGTCCACGCCGCCTATCTGGCTGGTGTCCATCTCCAGGTACGCGCCTTTTTCCAGGAACGCCTCGGTCACGGGGTCTATGGTGCGCAGGCCCGTGCCCTTGCCGGTGCCCACGTGCTTTTCGATGTACTTTACCCGCGCGCCGGGTGCCAGGAAAAAGCGGTGGATGCCGTTGTGCCGGGCGGGCTCGCCGGTGGTGGTGTGCACGCCGCAGCCCGCGACTATGGTAACGTCGGCGTCTTCGCCTATATAAAAGTCGTTGTATACCAGATCGTCGATATTGCCGTGGGTCACGCAGGCGGGGATGGACACCTTTTCACCCTTGGTGCCCGGGCGCACGCGGATCTCCAGACCGGGCTTGTCTTCCTTTGAGAGTATGGCTATGTTGTCGGAGGACTGCCTGCCCGCGCAGGTGGAGTCCACCCTGATGTTGTACGCGCCTTTGTACTTGCCGTCCCAGTCGCTTATAAGGGAGAGCAGGTCCCGGGTCACCTGATCAAGCTCGCTCATTTATCGCTCTCTCCTTCCTGTCGCACACTTTCTGGGCCATGCCGCCGCTGACCAGCCGGGGCAGCACCTCGCCGGCGGCGCCCTGCGCCGCTATGCGGCCCGCGTCCAGCAGCACGATCTCATCCGCAATGGACAGTATGCGCTCCTGGTGGCTCACAATCACCAATGTGCCTTCGGGAGCTTTGCGCATGGAATCGAAGGTCTTTATCAGGCCCGCGAAGGACCAGATGTCTATGCCCGCTTCGGGCTCGTCGAATATGGACAGGGGCGCGCGGCGCGCCAGCACGGTAGCGATCTCTATGCGCTTCATCTCGCCGCCGGACAGGGTCTGGTTGATCTCCCGGTACAGGTAGTCCCGGGCACACAGCCCCACCTGGCTCAGATAGTCGCACATGCTGGTGTTTCCGCCCCCGGCGATGTCAAGCAGCGCCTTTACCGTAAGGCCCTTGAAGCGCACGGGCTGCTGGAAAGCGAAGGCGATGCCCTTTTTCGCCCTTTCGGTAACGTCCAGCCGGGTTATATCTTCCCCGTTGAATATCACCTGGCCTTCGTCAGGGGCGATGATGCCCGCCATGACCTTGGCCAGGGTGGTCTTGCCGCCGCCGTTGGGGCCGGTGATGGCAACAAGCTTGCGGTCGGGCACTGTGAGGGACACGTCGTCAAGTATTTTGACGCCGTCCTCGGTAGTCCACGAGATGTGTTTAAGTTCCAGCATATCTATTCCTCAAAGAAATGGGATTCCAGCATCGCGCACAGGGCGTGGTATATGGGCAGGTGGTATTCCTGCACGTCGGCGGGAGTGTTCGCGGGGGCGATTATGGAGACGTCGCAGCTTTCGGCCAGTTTGCCGCCCGTGCCGCCGGTGAGGGCGAGAGTCCTGATGCCCAGCGTTTTCGCGGTCTGGGCGGCCCGCAGCACGTTTTTGGCGTTTCCGCTGGTGGAAATACCCAGCAGCACATCGTCTTTCCTGCCCAGCGCCGCCAGCTGCTGTGCGTATACGTATTCGCTGTCGCAGTCGTTGCTGAATGCGCTTGAGAGCGCCGGGTGCCCGTTCAGGCTCACGGCGGGCAGCCCTCCCTGCAGATGAGGCAGCGCCGCTAAGGGGCGTTTAAGGTAAAAACCCTTCACGAGCTCGCCCACTATGTGCTCCGCGTCCGCGCAGGAACCGCCGTTGCCGCAGATGAGCAGCTTGCCGCCTGATTCAAAGCAGTCCCGGAGCAGTATGTACGCGTCCATTATCTGTGCCTTGCAGCCTTCCAGCGCGGGATAGCGCCCGAAGAGGCGGTCATAGTGGCATAAGACCTTTCCGTCGGTCTCGATGGCCTTGTAGGACGGGTCTATGCCCAGATTATACAGTGCGACCATCACCGCCGCGGTGTCGCCCAGCGTGTCAGTGAGCTGCGCGGGAACGACCTTAAGCGCGGAGAGGGAGAAGTGGATGCATTCCTTTTTGAGCTCTTCCTCCATGGCCGGGATCAGCAGTTCGCCGCTTTTCTGGAAGATGCTGCCTATAACTATTTTTTCGGGATTGAAGGCGTCCGTGAGCAGGCTGAGGCCCTTGCCCAGCATTTTGCCCACACGGGTGTAGATATCCTTCGCGTCCGCGTCCCCGCGCTTGGCATATTCGGCTATGAGCGCGGCTGAAATATCGCTTTCGGGATGCCCGTCCCGCGTCCAGGCGGGGGCGTGCCCCGCTTTGACCAGTTCTTCCGTGACGCTCCGGGCGTAACGCCCTATGCCGCCGCCGGAGCACCAGCCCTCAAAGGAGCCGTTTTTGCCGAAACCCCAGGGGCCGCCGTCGCTCAGGCGCAGGTGCCCGATCTCGCCTGCCATGTCGCTGGCGCCTGTGAGCAGCCGGCCTTCGGCGATCACGCCGCCGCCCATGCCGGTGCCCATGGTGAGGAAGATCATGTTTTCGCTGCCCTGCCCGGCACCCAGCTTCCATTCCGCCAGGGCGCAGGCGTTGGCGTCGTTCATTATGAAACAGGGGACCGAGTACCTGTCCGACAGAAGCTTCGCCAGGGGTATGTTCTCCCAGCCGGGCAGGTTGGGAGGGCACAGCACCGTGCCGCTTTTTGAGTCCAGCGGCCCGCCGCAGCTGACGCCGATCGCCCCGATCCCTTTTTCGTCCAGGGCGTTCTCGCTTACGGCCGAGTCCACTGCGCCGAGGATCAGGGAAAACATATGGTCAAAGCCCTTTTCCGCTTCGGACGGAAAACGCTTTTTCCACACGAAATGAATGCCGTTGTCCACTTTGGCAACGGTGACCGCGCACTTGGTGCCGCCTATGTCTATGCCTATAAAGGGTCTCATACAGCCTCCGCCATGTCGGATACCGATATTGTAGCACAGTTTTGTTAGATAATAAACGGAAAGGAGATTAAAACCTGTTAAACATCGCTTCTGCCGGCCAGGCTGCGTACGATCTCGGAAGCTATCATCAGCCCCGCGCAGCCGGGCACGAACGCCGTGGAACCGGGCGAACGCTGCTTTTCGCCCACCGAAACAGGCGCTTCGGCTGAGTACAGCACCTTTACGCCATTTTCTATGCCGCGGGTCCTGAGCTCCCGGCGCATCACCCGCGCCAGAGGGCATACGTTGGTCCGGCTTATGTCGTCCACCCTGAGCAGAGATGGATCCAGCTTGTTGCCCGTGCCCATGCAGGATATCACGGACACGCCGGCCTGAAGGCAGTTTTGGATTATGAGCAGTTTTGATGAAACGCTGTCTATGCAGTCCGCCACGTAATCGTAGGCGGAAAAGTCTACCGAATCGGCGTTGTCGGAGCAGTAGAACAGGTCAAGGGCGGTGATGTCCGCGTCCGGGTTTATGCTTTTAGCCCGCAAAAGCGCGGTCTCCGCCTTGGAACGCCCCAGGCTTTCCCGGGTGGCGAGGAGCTGGCGGTTCAAGTTGGTCTCGTCGAATACGTCCCCGTCGACGGCGGTGATGTGACCCACGCCGCTTCTTACCAGCGCCTCAAAGGCGTAACCGCCCACTCCGCCCAGCCCGAACACGGCCACGCGGCTGTTTTCGAGCTTTTTCAGGGCGGCGCCGCCCAGCACCATGCGCGTTCTGTCCGTCCACATATATCTGTCCTCCCGAAGGGTCATAATACAATAAAAGAAGGCTTTTTGTCAATGCTGATTGACAGGGGCAGGCGGGAGGGGTTAAAATATAAACTAGTATACTATTATTTGGAGGGAATATGATGGACAGAGAGCAGGCGCGCCGCCAGGCGAGGGAATTGGTGTCACAGATGTCGCTGGAGGAAAAGGCTTCCCAGCTGCGCTTTAACGCTCCCGCCATAGAGCGTTTGGGCATTCCCGCCTACAACTGGTGGAACGAGGCGCTCCACGGTGTCGCCAGGGCAGGTACCGCCACGGTGTTCCCGCAGGCGATAGGGCTGGCGGCGATATTCGACGAGGACATCATCGAGGAGATCGCGGACATAATCTCCACCGAGGGCAGGGCCAAATACAACGCCCAGTCCGCACTGTGTGACAGGGATATATACAAGGGACTCACTTTCTGGTCCCCGAACATCAATATCTTCAGGGATCCCCGCTGGGGCAGGGGCCAGGAGACCTACGGCGAGGACCCCTACCTGACCGGCCGCATGGGCGCGGGCTTCGTAAGGGGCATACAGGGCAAGGGCCAGTACCTCAAAGCCGCCGCCTGCGCCAAGCACATGGCGGTGCATTCCGGCCCCGAGTCGCTTCGCCACGAGTTTGACGCGAAGGTGAGCAGGTATGACTTGTGGGACACCTACCTGCCCGCGTTCGAGACCCTGGTAAAGGAAGCCGGGGTAGAGGCGGTCATGGGCGCGTACAACCGCGTGAACGGAGAGGTGTGCTGCGGCAGTCCCACGCTGGCCTCCATCCTCAGGGAAATGTGGGGCTTCCAGGGGCATTTCGTAAGCGACTGCGGCGCCATAAGCGACTTCCACCAGCATCACAAGGTGACCGACACGGCGCCGGAAAGCGCGGCGCTGGCCATAAACAACGGCTGCGACCTGAACTGCGGAAACACCTACCTGCACCTGCTGCAGGCGGTCAGGGACGGCCTGGTCAGCGAAAACGCCATCACCCAAGCCTGCGAAAGGCTGTTCACCACCCGCTTCCTGCTGGGCCTGTTCGCGGACGACTGCGAGTACGACCAGATACCATATGCCGTAAACGACTGCGAACGCCACGCCCAGGCGGCGCTGAAAGCCGCCGAGCGGAGCATGGTGCTGCTCAAAAACGACGGCGTGCTGCCCATAAACCTGAGCGCCGTGCGCTCCGTGGCGGTCATCGGCCCCAACGCCAACTCAATACCCGCGCTGGAAGGCAACTACAACGGCACTTCATCCCGCTACGTCACATATCTGGAAGGCATCCGCGCCGCCTGCCGCGAGGCGGGAGTGCGCGTGAACTATTCCGAGGGCTGCCACCTGTTCAAGGACAGCTCCAGGAACGATACGGTCGAAGGAGACCGTTTCGCCGAAGCCGTAGCCGCCGCGAAGATCAGCGACGTGAGCGTGCTCGTGCTGGGCCTCGATCCCTTTATGGAGGGCGAGGAAGGCGACGCGGGCAACGGCCTGTGCAGCGGGGACAAAAACGACCTTGAGCTTCCCGATATACAGAAAAAACTTCTGGCGAGGATCATCGCCGTAGGGAAGCCCGTAGTGGTGCTGGTGGCCAGCGGCAGCGCGCTGAGAGTGGAAGAAGGCAACGCGATAATGCAGGTGTGGTATTCCGGCCAGGCGGGAGGCACCGCCGCCGCCAACCTGATCTTCGGCAAGGTTTCCCCCAGCGGCAAGCTGCCCGTGACCTTCTATAAATCGGTAGGCGACCTGCCCGAGTTCACGGATTATTCCATGCGCGGCCGCACCTACCGCTACTTCAAGGGCGAAGCGCTGTACCCCTTCGGTTTCGGCCTGAGCTACACCCGTTTCAGGTACACCGAGCCCCAGTTCGACGCCGACAGCAGCGTGCTTACCGTAAAGATAAAGAACATAGGCCCCCGCGACGCCGAGGAGGTGTGCGAGGTCTACATAAAGCCCATGGAGTTCGACAGCCACGGCCTCAACTGGTCCCTGTGCGCTTTCGGGCGCGTGGCGCTCTCGGCCGGAGAGGAAAAGCGGGTGCGCCTGCCCATACCCGACAGGGCGTACGAGTGCGTCACCGAGGACGGCCGCAGGATAAAGGCGGGCAGGCATTTCAGGCTGTACGTGGGTTCTTCCCAGCCGGACAGCGTCTCCGCGGCGAAACTGGGCGTAAGTCCCGCGGAACTGGATATAGTAAAGTAAAATGGCCGAAGAGACCCCCAAACAGGGATCGGGCGCAGCGCTCAGAAGGCTGTGGAACCACCTTAGCCCGCCCTCTCCCCGTGAGATAAAGCTGAATAACGACACAGGGCTGCTCAAGATAATCGCCTGCCTCGCCATGCTCAGCGACCACATGGGCAAGATGATCTTCCCGGGCGCCTGGCGGCCGGTGTTTACGGGCGAGCTGGCCCGTATGCTGGCTACCACCAACATCATGCGCATGGTCGGGCGCCTGGCGTTCCCGCTGTTCGCATACTGCGTGGCGGTGGGCGTATTAAAGACACGCAACGTGTGGAAATACGCCCTGCGTCTGCTTTTACTGGGTATACTGGTGCATCCTCTGTACCAGGAAGCCATGGGGCACGTCAAGCTGGGCGCGTTCGACTGGGCGAGCGATTTCTGGCGGCTGGACAGGATATTCTCGTACTACTACACAGCCAACCTCAACATATTCTTCTCGCTCACGCTGGGCGTGCTTATAACGGGCTCGGCGAGGGAAAAGAAATACGCCCTTATACCTGTGTGGGTCGCCGCGGCCTGGATACTCAGGGGGCGCCTGGACTATGGCTACAAGGGCGTGGCGCTGATAACGCTGTTTTACGCATTTCTCGACCGTCCCCTCGCTTCGATACTTTCGGTGGGGCTGTATATGCTGTGGTGGCCTTCGCCATCTCTGTTTGACAGCTTCACGCTGCGTGCCACCACCCAGATCTACGCCCTGGCTGCCCTGCCGCTTATATATATCCCTATAAAAAAGCGGCGCGTCATACTGCCCAAATGGTTTTTCTACGGCTTTTATCCCGCGCACCTGCTGCTCATACTGTTCCTGCTTATAAACGGAGTTCGGATGTAAGGAGCGTTTATGAAATACGATTTTGACACTGTGGTGGACCGCGGCGGCACTGCCGCCGTCAAGTGGGACATCAGGTCTCCTGAAGAAGTAAAAAACGGTTATTTGCCCCTGTCCGTGGCGGATATGGAATTCAAATCCCCGCCCTGCGTGGTCAAGGCGCTGGAAGAAGCCGCGAAACGCGGCATCTACGGCTACACGCACCCGGACAGGGCGTTTTTTGACGCGTGCCGCTGGTGGTTTAAAAACAGGCACGGGTTCGACTGTGAGGACAGCGCGATAGTGCCCGTCTGCGGCGTGGTGCCGGGGCTCAATTACTCGGTCAGGGCGTATACCGATCCCGGCGACGGAGTCATGATCATGACGCCTGTCTACCCGCCTTTCATGGGCGTGGTCAGGGACTGCGGGCGCCGCATGGCGGACGTGCCGCTTATAAACGACGGCGGCGAGTATTCCATAGATTTCGCGGCGCTGGAACAGGCGGCGAAACAGCCGGAGAACAAGCTGCTTCTGCTGTGCTCACCCCATAACCCGGTGGGCAGGATATGGACGGCGGACGAGCTTGCGCGGATAGTCAGGATATGCAGGGACAACGGCGTTACGCTGGTATCCGACGAGATACATTACGACCTGCTGATAGACGGCGGGCACACCGCCATACTGACGCTGGAACCTGACGCCGTGTTGCTCACCGCTCCCAGCAAGACCTTCAACGTGCCGGGCCTTGAGCTGGCGCTGGCGGTCATACCCAATGAAGAGCTGAGAAACAAGTTCGCAGACACGGTTGGCAGCATCGGCGGGAACGGCTTCCCGTATTTCGCCAGATACGCCGCCATAGCTGCCTTTTCCCCGGAGGGGGCGGACTGGCTGGACGCCGTGATGGGGTATATCGGCGAGAATTTCAGGCAGTTTAAAGAGTATCTTGACAGGGAGCTCCCGGAGCTTAAGGTTACGCCCATACAGGGCACTTACCTGGCGTGGGTGGACTTCAGGGCTCTGGGCCTGTCAAGCGGGGAACTGGAAAAACTACTGAGTGAGAAATGCCTTATATCGGCCATTCCCGGCACGGCGTTCGGCAAGGTGGGGGAGGGCTTTATGCGCTTCAACATAGCTTTGCCGAGGAGTGAGATGATGAAAGCGCTTGAACGACTCAAAAAGGGGATAAGGGGGTAACGACATGAACAAGCTGATCGACAGGCTGAACCGTTCCCGCAGCGTGTTTCACGCTGCAAATGAGATAATAACTGCCCTTGCGGACGCGGGTTACACCCGTTTGAGCGAGGGCTGTGAATGGAAACTGGAAAAGGGCAGGGGCTATTTCGTGACCCGCAACCTTTCCAGCGTCATCGCCTTCAGGGTGCCCGAAGGTGACTTCGGAGGCTTCATGCTCACCGCCAGCCACCTTGACAGCCCCGTGTTCAAGATCAAGGAGAACGCGGAGATAGAGGTTAAGGGCAAGTACATACAGCTGGACACCGAAAGGTACGGCGGCCAGATACTGCTAAGCTGGCTGGACAGGCCGCTGTCCTTCGCGGGCCGCGTGGCGGTCAGGACGGATAAGGGCGTGGAGACCCGCCTTATAGACGAGGACAAAGACAGCCTGGTGATCCCCAACGTGGCCATCCACATGAAGCGGGACCTGAACGACGGCGTAAAGTACAACCCGCAGACCGAGCTGGTGCCCCTGTACAGCGATTATTCCGGCAAGGCGAGCTTCAAAAAGCGGGTAGCCGAGCTGGCCGGGTGCGACGAAAAGGACATACTGGGCCACGACCTGTACCTGTACAGCCGCACTCCCGCCACGGTGTGGGGCAGGGACGGGGAGTATTTCTCGGCTGGAAGGCTGGACGACCTGGAGTGCGCGTTCACCACGCTGGAAGGCTTCCTTAAATGCGAAAGCCCCAAGGCCATGCCGGTGCTGTGCGAGTTCGACAACGAGGAAGTGGGCTCCACCACCAAGCAGGGCGCTGATTCCACATTCCTGGACGACACGCTGGAGCGGATCGCCCTTGCGCTTAAAATCGGCAGGGAGGAAATGCTCAGAAAGATCTCCGCTTCGTTCATGCTCTCCTGCGACAACGCCCACGCCTGCCACCCAAACCATCCTGAACTGTCCGACAGCCAAAACGCGGTGTGGATGAACGAAGGCATAGTTATTAAGGAAAGCGCCAACCAGAAGTATACCTCAGACGCGGTGAGCAAGGCCATGCTCAGGTACATAATCGACAAGGCGCAGGTGCCCTGCCAGTTCTTTGCCAACCGTTCTGACATGATAGGCGGCGGCACGCTGGGCAATGTGTCCAGCCGCCACGTATCCATAAACACGGTGGACATAGGCCTGGCGCAGCTGTCCATGCACTCCTGCTACGAGACCGCGGGCACGAAGGACGTGGAGTATATGATATCCGGCGTCAAGGCGTTTTTTGAGAGCGCAGTCACTGTAAACGCGGACGGAGACTTTAGCATAGCATGATATCGGGCATCAAGGGCTTTACCCCGCACCAGAAAAAGGTGCTGGCGGGCTGCTTCATAGTTTATTTCTGTACTTACGTGGGCAGGCTGAACATGGCGCCCACGCTGTCCAGCATACAGGAGTCGTTCCCCGGCCTGGACAGCGCCAGCGCGGGCCTTTTGCAGACCGTGTTCGCGCTGACCTACGCGGCGGGGCAGCTGGTGTTCGGATATCTGGCGGACAAATTCAGGCCCCGGCGCATGATAATCACGGGGCTGATAGGTTCCGCGGCAAGCAACCTTTTGTTTTCATTCATGCCCACGTTCAGCCTGCTGGTAGGCATGTGGACGTTGAACGGCGCGTTCCAGTCCATGATCTGGACGCCCATAGTGCTGTGCATGACGGGCACGTTCAACGATACGGAGCGCAAGACCGCGTCTTTCGTGATGAGCTTCACCCTGGCGGCGGGCCATCTGGCCGCGTGGGCGCTGAGCCTGTGGCTCAGCAAAGTGCTGTCCTGGCGCTGGAGCTATCGGGTGCCCTTCGGGGTGCTGTGCCTGGCCGTGGTATGCGCGCTGATAATGCTGCCTTCAGGCTTTCTGGGCAGAAAGCAGGCGAAAGGTTCCGGAAAGACGTCGCTGCCCATCGGTGCGCTGGCAGGCACGGGCCTGGTGGTGCTTCTGACAGGCTGCGTAGCCAACGGCTTCGTGCGGGACGGGGTCAACACCTGGGCGCCCACGATACTGGGGCAGAGCTCCGACAGCCTGCTGCCGAAGCTCGCGATCCCCTGCATAAACATGCTGGGGATACTGCTGGGCGGATATCTGGTAAGAAGGCTCAGGACCGACGTGCGCATGCTGACCGGCCAGATGATGGTGGCGGTGGCGCTGGCGGCCCTGGGTGCGTTCCTGCTCAGGTTCTCGCCTGCATGGGCGCTGTGCCTGCCGCTGGCGGTGATGAGCGCGCTGCTTCAGGGCACGAACCCGCTTCTGACCAGCCTGGTGCCCATGCAGTACGACTATTCCGGCAGGGTGGGCCTGGTGGCGGGCTTGGTGGATTCCGCGCTGTATGTGGGCAGCGCCCTGTCCGGCCCCGTGGCGGGCTTCGTGCGAGACAGGATGGGCAACTGGGGCGGCGTGTACGTGATGTGGCTGACGGTGGCGCTGGCGTGCTTCGCTCTGGCCGCGCTGTCATCAAAACAGATGAAGACCTGGTCTGAAAAACGTATGAACGGAGAAAACGATGGATAACGGGCTTAAACTCAAGATCGGTCAGATGATAATGGCGGGGTTCCCTTCCCCGCAGGTGGACGAGCAGGCGAAAAAGCTGGTAAACGACTATCTGGTGGGCAATTTCGTGCTGTTCAAGCGCAACTTCGTATCGTACCGGCAGACGGGGCGCATGTGCGAGGAACTCAGCCGCCTGGCGTTTGAAAAGACGGGGATCGCGCCGATAATCTCCACGGACCAGGAGGGCGGCTCCACAAACCGCATGAGCGAGGGCGCGTCGCTGCTGCCCGGCGCCATGGCGGTAGCCGCGGCGGACGCGGACGGGGAATTTCTGGGTGAGACCTGCGCCAGGATACTTAAAAGCGTGGGCGTGAACACCGACCTGGCCCCGGTTATGGACGTGAACTCCAACCCCATGAACCCCATAATCGGCACCCGTTCCTACGGCGATACCCCCGAAAAGGTGAAAAAATACGGCCTGGCTGAGCTAAGAGGAATGCAAAAGGGCGGGCTCATCGCCACCATGAAGCACTTTCCCGGGCACGGCAACGTATCCAGCGACAGCCACCTGACGCTGCCCTCCAACTCCGCTCCCAAACAGGAGCTTTACAGCGTGGACTTTGAGCCTTTCCGCGCCGGGGCGCAGGCGGGCGCGGACGCGCTGATGTCCTGCCACGTGGTCTTCCCCTCCATGGACCCGGACAATCCCGCCACGGTATCCAGGCGCATCATGACGGGGCTGCTCAGGGAAGAGATGGGCTTTAAGGGCATCGCAATGACCGACTGCATAGAGATGAACGCCATCTGTGTGACCTATGGCTACGGCGAAGGCGCCGTGAAAGCCATAGAAGCGGGCTGCGACCTGCTGTGCATCTCCCACACCTACGAAGCGGTGAGCGCGGCGGCGGAAGCGATCTACGCGGCGGTGGAAAGCGGCAGGATAAGCGAAGAACGCATAAACGAAAGTTATGAGCGTTTGCTCAGGATCAAGCAGTGCTACGGGCTTACCAAGCCTTTCGTGTTTGACGAAAAGGCTGCGGATGAGCTGATACACGACAGGGAGCTTATCAGGCGCGTGAGGAGCGTCAACTACGACGCGGTCACGCTCATAAGCGGAGACGGAAAGGTCAGGCTGGACGACACGGTCTTCCTGTCTCCCTACGCGCAGGCGATGACAAGGTACGACAATCCGGACGGCGAACCTGACAGCTTCGCCAAACAGGCCGCAAAGGCGCTGGGGGGCGAGGAGATCAGCTTCCCGATCGAGGGCGTGAACGAAGAAGCGGAAAAGCGGATAATGGCTTCCGACGCCGGATACTACGTGCTTGGATTGTACAACGCCCGCTTCTGCCCGGGCCAGCTGGACGCGCTCAAGCTGATAAAACAGAAGGGCAGGCCCTGCGCGGTGGTCATCTTCGGCGCCCCTTACGACAACACGCTGATAGAAGGCGCGGATACTGTGCTGGTCGCGTACGAATACTCCGCCTCCAGCGTGGACGCGGTGATCGAAGCCCTGAAGAACAGGGAGTACAAGGGCCGGCTGCCGGTGGAGATCTGACCCAAAGACAGCGAAAAAAGCGGCGGGCAGTGAATCTGCCCGCCGCTTTTGTATGGGTTTTACATCATATCCTTCGGACTCACATTGTCCATGTCGTCGAATTCCTGGTTCTCGCCGCACATGCCCCAGATGAAGGCGTAGGAAGAGGTGCCCACGCCGCAATGGATGCTCCAGGAGGGCGAGATCACCGCCTGCTCGTCGTGCATGATTATGTGGCGGGTCTCATGGGGCTGGCCCATCATGTGGAACATGATGTTGTCGCCCAGGTTGAAGTAGAAATACACCTCCATGCGGCGCTCGTGGGTGTGGCAGGGCATGGAATTCCAGTTGCTGCCGGGCTCAAGCTCGGTAAGCCCCATGCACAGCTGGCAGGTCTTTAATACCGCGGGGTGGATGTACTGGTTGATGACCCTCTTGTTGCAGGTCTCCACGCTGCCAAGGGGGCGCTTGGCGGCGTCCTTTATGTTTATCTTTTTGTTGGGATAGGTCTGGTGGGCGGGACAGGAGTTGATCCAGTATTTGGCGGGATTCGCGGGGTCGAGGCTCTCGAACTCCAGCTTCTTTATGCCCATGCCCAGGTACAGGCCGTCCCGGGGCGCCAGCTCGTAGGTGTCACTGTCGGCGTATACCATGCCGGGGCCGCCCACGTTGATTATGCCCATTTCCCTTCTCTCAAGGAAGTACTGGCTGGCCAGCTCCTTGCCGCCGGTCAGGGCCACTTTGGTATCCACGGGCATTATGCCGCCCGCGATGATGCGGTCAAAGTGGGAGTAGGTCAAAAGCGCCTCGTCCTTCTCGAACACCTTCTCGATAAGGTATTGCCGCCGGAGCTTCTCCGTGTCGTACCATTTGGCGTCCTGGGGATGGGAGGGGTAACGGATGTCAAGTTTCATAATAAGTCCTCCGTGAACTGAATTGTGTTATCTCTGCACTCTGCCCGTGCCGCTGCCGCGCATAAGGGATTCGACCTCTTTCGCGCTCACCCGGTTGTAGTCCCCGGGGATGGTGTGCTTTAAGCAGCTGGCGGCCACGGCGAATTCCAGCGCGTCCTGCTTGGTATCGTAGGTATTGAGGCCGTAGATGAGCCCCGCCGCGAAGCTGTCGCCGCCGCCTACCCGGTCCACGATGTCGGTGATCTGGTACTTGCGGGAAAGGATGAACTCTTTGCCGTCGTACAGGCAGGCGCTCCAGTTGTTGTGGTTGGCGGAGAAGCTCTCCCTAAGGGTGATGGCTATGGTCTTTACGCCCGGATACTCCTTGAGCACCTGTGTGGCGATGCTCCGGTAGGCGGAGGTGTCGATCCTGCCTTCGTCCACGCTGCCCGCAGTCTCCGCGGAGATGCCGAGGGTCTTCTGCACGTCTTCCTCGTTGGCAATTATCACGTCGGCCAGCCGGGTGAACTCGGGCATCACTTCCCGGGCGGTCAGGCCGTACTTCCACAGGTTCTTGCGGAAATTCAGGTCAAGGCTCACGCTGACGCCCTTTTGCTTTGCCGCCTTCACGCCTTCCAGCGCCAGTTGCATGGCGCCGCGGCTTATAGCGGGGGTGATGCCGGTGACGTGCAGCCAGGTGACGCCCTCAAGGCACTTGTCCCATTCTATGTCGCCGGGGGATGCCAGGCTGATGGAGGAGTACGCCCGGTCGTAGATCACCTTGCTGGGGCGCTGCACCGCGCCGCTTTCAAGGAAATAGATGCCCACGCGGCCGTCCTTTTTGGCTACGAGGCGGGTATCCACGCCAAAGCCCCTGAGCTCTTTAAGGCAGGCGGAAGCGATGTCGTTGTCCGGCAGCAGGGTCACGAAGGCTGCGTCCATGCCGAAATTGGCAAGGCTCACCGCCACGTTGGCTTCGCCGCCCCCGAAGGTCGCCTCAAGCAGGGGAGACTGGAACAGCCTTTCGTTTCCGGGATTCTTGAGCCGCAGCATTATTTCCCCAAAGCACACGGCACGAAAAGACATAATTATCACCCTTTCAGTTTTTCTTTCCTTTATTTTAGCATCATTCCCTCCCGTTTGCAAGCGGGTTTTACATGGGCTTAATAATATAAGTATTGACATGGGACCGGCGCGTGGCTATAATAGTCAAAGATGGTCAAACAAGACCGTCTTATCATTGAATAACAATGGGAGGGGATAAAATGAACGCTGAGAAATATACCAGAAAATCGCTGGAAGCGCTGCAGCTGGCTCAGCAGACCGCCCTGAAATACGGTTCCCAGCAGATAGAGCAGCATCACCTGCTCTACGCTCTGCTCACACAGGACGGAGGGCTCACGCCCGAGATCTTTAAAAAGCTGAACGTGGACACCCGCCGCTTTACCGACGACTGCTTAAAGGCGATAGAAAGAACGCCCAGGGTCAGCGGGAGCGGGCGTGAAATGGACAGGGTGTACATTTCCAGAGACGTGAATGACGCGCTCATTGCCGCCGAGGGTGAGGCGGAGCGCATGAAGGACGAGTTCGTGTCCGTGGAGCACGTGCTGCTGGGACTCATCCAGTGCGCGGCCGGCGAGACCGCGAAACTGTTCAAAACGTACCTTATAACAAAAGACAGGCTGCTGGGCGCGCTGCAGACGGTGAGGGGCAACAACCGGGTGACCACTGACAGCCCCGAGGACACCTACGAGGCGCTGGGCAAGTACGCCCAGGACCTTACCGACATGGCCCGTAAGCAGAAGCTGGACCCGGTGATAGGCAGGGACAGCGAGATCAGGAACGTGATACGCATACTGTCACGAAAGACCAAGAACAACCCGGTGCTGATAGGCGAGCCCGGCGTGGGCAAGACCGCCATAGCCGAGGGGCTGGCCCAGAGGATAGTGGCCGGGGACGTGCCGTCCTCCATCAAGGACAGGCAGCTGTATTCCCTGGACATGGGTGCGTTGATCGCGGGCGCCAAGTACAAGGGCGAGTTTGAGGAAAGGCTCAAGGCCGTGCTCAAGGAAGTCACGTCTTCCGAGGGCAGGATCATACTGTTCATAGACGAGCTGCACAACATAGTGGGCGCGGGCAAGGGCGAAGGCTCCATGGACGCGGGCAACCTG
>JAEEGL013684888.1_pt1 | contig 17063 bp, 16 predicted proteins | sample 9134231 | NCBI WGS metagenome assembly JAEEGL01 (sample SAMN16246548, study PRJNA631951) | gut metagenome | biome: gut microbiome; feature: rumen; material: fiber-attached | host: Bos | place: Iran: Karaj | collected 2018-10
ACGGCTTCGCCTGCGCCAAGCTTGTCGTTTTCGCCAACCAGCCGGAGGACGTCCCCTTCATGGCGGGCGCCTACCATGGCCACGGCGAGGCGGAGGCGGTCATCAACGTGGGCGTCTCCGGGCCGGGCGTCGTCTGCAGCGCCCTCAAGCGCCGCATTGACCGCGACGGCGCCGACAATTTGGGGCTGGACGACTTGGCGGAGGTCATCAAGGAGACTTCGTGCCGCGTGACGCGCTGCGGCGAGCTTGTCGGCCGCGAGGTCGCCCAGCGCCTCGGGCTGCCCTTCGGCATCGTCGACCTCTCTCTCGCGCCGACGCCGAAAGTGGGAGATTCCATTGGTGAAATCCTTCAGATTCTAGGACTTGACGCAATAGGCGCTCCTGGTTCCACCGCCTGCATCGCGCTTTTGAACGACGCCGTGAAGAAGGGCGGCGCCTTTGCCTCGCAGTCCGTCGGCGGACTTTCCGGCGCCTTTATTCCCGTCTGCGAGGACGCGGCATTGGCGCAGGCCGCCGCCGCCGGTGAGCTCTCTTTGGAGAAGCTGGAGGCCATGACCTGCGTCTGCTCCGTGGGCCTCGACATGATCGCCATCCCTGGCGACACGCCGCCGGAGACCATCGCGGCGCTCATCGCGGACGAGATGGCCATCGGCCTCATCAACAAGAAGACGACGGCGGTGCGCGTGGTGCCCGTGCCCGGCAAGGGGCCGGGCGAGCGCGTGGAATTCGGCGGCCTCTTCGGCGGCGGCACGGTGGTCGAAGTGCGCAATCCGGGCAAGTCGGCGCGCTTCATCCGCTTCGGCGGCCGCATCCCCGCCCCCATCCACAGCCTTAACAACTAGAATTATATTAAGGCGCTTTACCAAAAGAACTCACGAAAACCTCCAAAATAAGGAACCATCCATCATGCAAGTCTACAATTTCAACGCGGGTCCGGCGGCTCTGCCGCGGGAAGTCATGCTCCAGGCGCAGAAGGAGTTTGCCGACTACCACGGCCTTGGCTATGGCATCATTGAGGAATCCCACCGCGCCGCCGCCTTCGACGAGGTCATCAAGGCCGCCGAGGCCAATGTGCGCAAGCTCATGGGCGTTCCCGAAGACTACGCAGTCCTCTTCCTGCAGGGCGGCGCCTCCCTCCAGTTCGCCATGGTTCCCATGAACCTGAACGTCCCCGGCAAGAAGATCGGCTTCGCCGACACGGGCGAGTGGGCGCACAAGGCCATCAAGGAGGCCCAGATCCAGCAGATTCCCGTGGACGTCGTCTTCGACGGCTCGAAGGACAACTACGTCTCCATCGACGGCATCCGCGACTGGAAGATCGACCAGGACCTGGCCTACTTCCACATCTGCTCCAACAACACCATCTTCGGCACCGAGTACCATGAGTTCCCGCAGACCGGCGCCGTGCCCCTGGTCGCCGACATGTCCTCCGACATCATGAGCCGCCGCGTCGACATCAGCAAGTTCGGCCTCATCTTCGCGGGCGCCCAGAAGAACATCGGCCCCGCCGGCCTGACCCTCGTCATCGTCCGCAAGGACCTCGCCCAGCGCTGCGCCGCCACCGTGCCCACCATGCTGCGCTACACGACGCACATCGACAAGGAGAGCCTCTTCAACACGCCGCCCACCTTCGCCATCTACATGCTGCGCCTCATCACCGACTGGATGCTGGCCAACGGCGGCCTCGAGGCCATGGAGAAGACCGACGACAAGAAGGCCAAGATGCTCTACGACTATCTTGACGCCTCCGACTTCTACCGCGGCACCGCCAAGGCGGCTTCCCGCTCCCGCATGAACGTCACCTTCCGCCTGCCCTCCGACGAGCAGGACAAGGCTTTCGTCGCCTACGCCAAGGCGAACGGTCTGGTGGGCCTCAAGGGCCACCGCAAGGTGGGTGGCTGCCGCGCTTCCATCTACAACGCCGTGCCCGTCGAGGGCGTCGCCCGTCTTCTGGAGGTCATGGAGGCCTTCCGCAAGCAGGCCTAGCCCGCGCAACGATGGGAAACCGCGTGACCAAACGTGTGCTGCTGTGCCTGGCGGCGCTGGCGTGCCTCTGTGCCGTCCGCGCCGCCGACCTCGACGAGCTTGACTTGAAGAGCGGCCGCGTGCTGGCCATCGTCGGCGACAAGGTCATCACGACGGTCGACGTGGCCGCCCAGTTGAAGGACGCGCCGGTGGACAAGAAGCTGTCGCCGGCGGAGCAGAAGGCGCAGTTGAACAAGCTGGCCATTGATGTCCTGGACCATCTCATTGACAGCGAGCTGGTCTATATGGACTTCAAGGAAAGGAAGGGCAAGGTTCCGCCCGCCTATTTGCAGAGCCGCATCGACCGTATCGTGGTGGCGCAGGCCAATGGCGACGAGGAGAAGTTCCGCGACTTCCTGCACGCCAACAACATGACCTACAGCGAGTTCTTGGAGCAGGTCCGCCAGTCCACGGCGGTCGAGATGATGGTCTACGACCGCACCCGCCGCTATGTATCTGTCACCGACCAGCAAGTGCGCGACTATTTCAACGCGCATGGCGACGACTTCTCCAGCAAGCCCGCCTACCGCCCGCAGGTCATCATGCTCAGGCACGACGGCCGATACGAGGGCAAGGTCGCCGAGACCGCCGGCGAGATTCTCCAGAAGTACGCCGATGGCGCCGATTTCGGCGAATTGGCGAAAGAATACTCCGACGGCATGAACGAGGCCGAAGGCGGCGACATGGGGTGGGTCACCGAACTGGCGCCTGCCTTCCAGGAGATTGTCGCGGGCCTCAAGGCCGGCGAGATCTACCAGGGGCAGCTGACTCTCGGCAAGGCCACGTATCTCGTCCGCCTCGCGGACTTCCGCCCTGGAAAGAAGCCAGTTCTGGACGAGGAGACCTTCGGCCGGATCCGTGAGATTTTGGTTGACCAGGCCGCCGCTGAAAAGTACAAGGCGTACATCAAGCGGCTTTACTTGAAATTTCCTGTGCGTCGGATGGTTCCCACACGGGAGGAGGCTGAAAAATAAACGCCTTCCCGCTTGAAAAACGCGGAGACGTAATTAAATTTTGTCGGTTGACGACTTTTTTTCTTAAGCAAGCATTCCATACACAAGAGGTAACGCAATGGGTTCTGTCAAGAAGAAGCGCCGCAAGAAGATCGCGAAGCACAAGCGGGATAAGATCCGCAAGTCTTTGCGGCATAAGAACAAGTAATCCTTGTCACACAACAACCGCGTCAGCGGTTGCGGCCAAACGCACTCCGCTTCGGCAGAGTGCGTTTTTTGTTGTTGCCTTTTCCTGCGCCGAAAGCGGCGCGGGCCAGGTCGGCTGTGGCTTCCAATTTGAGCTGCCGCGCTTTGCGGCAACAGACGCGGCGGGAAACCCAAAATGAAATTTTACCATTTGATTGCCATCCTGGTCTGCGTGTCACAGTTGCTGAGGGCTGCGGTTGATATTTCCCGCCCAATTGAACTGGAGGAGGCGGGGCGCGCCCGTGCCGCCGCCTACGCCGCCTACGCCGCCGGCATCTATCTGGAGGACCATCCCGATGCGGAGGGGAGGACGCCCGAAGCCATCATGGAGAAGTATCTTCTGGCTCTGGCTGGCGTGGACAATCCCCTGATGGCCTTCAGGCGTGCCGCCAACCTCTTGGACGACAAGGACAACAAGCTTGACAAGGAGGCCTATTTCCTTCGTATGCGCCACATTCTGGAGGCGAGGTCTCCTTCAGTGCGCCAGCGGATTTGTCTTGCAATTATCTTATTGGGTAGCAAGGAGTTGGAGAATGGCGTCGCGCTTTTGAAGGCCTGCCTGGAGTAACCGGGCGACCACAGGGGCCTTGCCGATTCGATTCGCGGGCAGCACTTCATGGACCAGAACGACCTGGAGGAGCTTCGCGCCCTGCTTCGCCGTCTGGAGGGCGAACCGGACCTGGCGCAGGACAATCTCTTGCGCGTCATGCGGGTGCGTGCCTATCTGCGTCTGGAGAACAAGGTGGCCGCCGCCGAAATGGCCGCCGCAATGGTGTCGGACCCTGTGACCGACACCCGCGCCGGCATCCTTTCCGAACTCTTCGACGATCTGGGGACGCTGGGCTATTCAGAGATGACGGACGCCTTTCTTGAGCAGTTCATCCTTGCCTGGAGCGACAAGTTGGAGGATGACGAGATCGAGCGTTTGATGCGGATGCGCCTGGGGGGAATCGTCAAGGATGACAACCCCTACCTCTTCGAGCGCTTCATCGACGTGGCACTCCAGATGGAGCTTTCCGACAAGTTTTGGGAACGTTGCCTGCCCGCGATGGTTGGCGGGGCTAGGGAGCATGGGGAGGGCACTTCTGTCGGACGGGTCTATTGCCAGACCATCGTGCGCTATTTGGAGGAGCAGCAGCGTCTGGAGCCGGAGAAGCGCCTTGAACACGCCAAGGCAATCTGCTCCCTGTATGCCGACATGGGATATTTCTACTCTGCGGTCGAGGCAGCCCTGAGCATCCCGCTCGTCAGCATGACGCCTGCGGAGCAGTACCGCGCCGCGCTTCTCCTCTCGAATGTCGGACGCAACGCGGAGGCGCTCCCCTTCTTCGACCGTCTGGAAAAGGAGTGGGCCGACAACAAAAACAAGGACGAAGTCGAGCGCTTCTACAGTTGCTACAGTATGTCGGCCGACAACGCGGGCGATACGGAGCGCGCCATCCTTCTCTTGGAGCGTGCCTTGGAAAAGTGCCCCCATTCCCCTCGCCTTGCCAATGCCCTCGGCTACACTCTGGCCGACCACAACCGCGACCTTGAGCGCGCGCAGGCCCTCATCGAAGAGGCTCTGGAAAAGGAGAAGACTTCCTCTGCGTATTTGGACAGCCTCGCTTGGGTCCATTTCCGCCAGGGGCGTTTCCAGGCGGCCTTCCAATGCATGCTGGCCGCTCTGGCCACGCTCTCTCAGGAGGAGTGGGAGGCGTCGGAGACCGACGAGATCTTCGAGCATCTCGGCGAGATTCTGGCGGCGATGGGGCACCCTGCCGCCGCCCAATGTTGGGGGGCCGCGGAGGGCGCATCTTCGCAGAAATGATTCGCATTATGGACAACAAGGGCATCTTCATCACATTCGAGGGCGTGGACAAGGCAGGCAAGTCCACACAGATACGGCTGCTGAAGGAGCGTCTGGAGGCGCTGGGGATCACGGTGGCCTGCACACGCGAACCCGGCGGCACGCGCCTCGGCGAGACCCTCCGCGACATCGTGATGCAGTTCCGCGACGAGCGGATGGCGCCCGAGGCCGAGCTGATGCTCTTCTCCGCCAGCCGCGCACAGCTGCTGCGCCAGTTCGTCTGGCCTGAGCTGGCGGCCGGCCACGCCGTCCTGTGCGACCGCTTCGCCGATTCGACCACCGCCTACCAGGGCTATGCCCGTGGCATGGATCTAGAGTTTATCCACGCCCTGAATGACTATACGCTTGCCGGCCGCTGGCCCGACTTGACCATCCTTCTGGACTTGGACGCGCGGCAGGGCTTCAACCGCCTGCATCGCGTCCAGGCGGAGAGCGGCGCAGGCAACGACCGCTTCGAGGACGAGGGGACTGCCTTCCAGGAGCGCGTCCGCCAGGGCTTTTTGGAGATTGCGCGGCAGAACCCGTCGCGCGTGGCGGTGGTTGCGGCCGCGCGGCCCATCGAGGAGGTTGCCGCCGACGTGTGGCGCCATGTGGCCGCGAAATTGGAGGGGCGCGCATGGAGTTGAACGACTGGAAGGCCGATTTCCCGTCTATTGCGGCCTCGCTGGAGAAGGCGCGCGCACGCGGGCGTGCAGGGCAGGCCTATCTCTTCGTGGGCGACCACGCCGAACGCCTGATGACCTTCGCCAAGGGGTGGGCGTTGACCGCCGCCTGCATGAATCCAGATTCGGAGGGCCGCGCCTGCGGCAAATGCGCCAACTGCATGCTCTCCCTCCACGGCAACTATCCTGAACTCTATATTCTGGCGCCGCTTTCCAAATCGCGCATCATCACCATCGACGCCATCCGCGAGTTCGACCACAAGCTGAGCCTCTCCGCGCCGCGCGGCATGCTCAAGGTCGGCATCATCTCCGAGGCGGAGTGCCTTGGACAGGATGCGCAAAATGCTTTCCTTAAGACACTTGAGGAGCCGCCTGTCAATACGATGCTCCTGTTGTTGACGACGCGTCCCAAAGGGCTTCTGCCCACTATTCGCTCCCGTTGCCAGAATGTCCTCATGTTGCGGAACCGCACCGATTACAGGGAGGCCGCGCCTGCGGAGTTCCTGGCCCTCCTGCCGAAATTGCGTCGGGGCGCGGGCACGCAGGTGGGCTTCGCCACCGCCGCCGCCATGGGGCGCTGCTTTGCCTCGCTGCGCGCCCAGGCGGAGGAGAATGTCAGTGAATCATGGGATCCGCAATGGGACGAAGTCGCCGCCAACGACAAGTCCATTGCCAAGCAGCTGGAGGAAACGCGCGTCACCAAGATCGAGACCGAATACATGCGGCTTCGCACGAAATTGCTGGAGACCATTCAGGCTTGGTTCCAGCAGCGCTACCTCATGGCGGCGGGTGCCCCGAAGGAGACGCTCCCGCAGCCGGAGTTCCTTGCCGCTCTGGAGGCCGCCGCCGCGCCGTCGCTTGCGGAGGCCGAAGAGGACTGCCGCGCCGTGGAGACCTTCATCGCCTCGTTGCGCGCCAATGTCGAGGAGGGCCTCTGCCTGGATGCCCTCTGCCTTGAAATCTGCCGGAAGGGGTAGGATGAGAGGACTGCCGTGGAGACCTTCATCGCCTCGTTGTGTACCAATGTCGAGGAGAGGCTCTGCCTGGATGCCCTCTGTCTTGAAATCTGCTGGAAGGCGTAGTAGACTGGAAGAACTCAAGCCATCGCCTCCTCCCAAAACACTCTTTTTTGCGGGGCAGGCTCTTTAAGGGTACCATCCACCCCCCGACCACCCACCCCATTAGCATAAGCCCCCCGTCGGTGACAGGCGGATGCGGAATGCAAAATCCCATACCTCCTTGGGATTTTATGAGATTTTACGCAGGGACAGGTTTTCCCAGATGGTGGACCATTGTTCGGAATGTCTCCAAAAGAAAGGCCTTTGGCTTTTGACAATTCTTTCAATTTCAGAAGGATAGATTAAACAAATCACATTTGCGCACGTAAATGTGCGAAGATGGACAAGACAGGAGAGGCATGATGTTAGAGGCCAGATGGTGCAGTTCGTTGGCTAAGATTTTTAGCGACAAGGAGTTGAATGCGGAGCCCTATAAGCGTTGTGCGGCGCTGCGGGGGGAGGCTGCTTCCTTCCAGCTGGCCTACCGCTTCGCCCGCGACGAGAAGTACATCGACCGCCTGCGGCTCTCCGCCGTCGAGTCGCCTTTCGGGGACGCGCTCACCGTCCGCTACGTCAAGTCCGTTCCTGTGGACTATCCCTCCACTGCCTTTGACGAGGACTACCTTGACACCAAGCCCGGCCTCTATCCAGACGTGCTTGAATCCCTTAATGAGATGGGCGATCTGCCGGACTGCCGCGGCGAGTGGAACGCCCTCTGGTTCAAGGTCAGTATTCCAACTGATTTCGCGCCAGGGAAATACAAGATCAAGGCGACGTTGAATGCGCATTTTGCGGAAGCGCGCGTTCCGGACCTGGAAAAGACCTTCGCATTTGAGGTGGAGGTCCTGCCGGCCGTCTTGCCGCCGCAGACGCTCAAATACACCAACTGGTTCCACTGCGACTGTCTCGCCGACTACTACCGCGTGCCTGTCTTCAGTGAGGAGCATTGGCGCATCATCGGCAACTACATGAGCGCCGCCTCCTCTCACGGCATGAATCTCATCCTGACGCCGCTCTTTACGCCGCCCCTGGACACCGACATCGGCGCGGAGCGCCCCACCGTCCAGCTGGTGGACGTGGCGGTCAGGCGCGGCAAATACGTCTTCGGTTTCAGCCGTCTGGAGCGCTGGCTGAGGCTGGCCGCCAAGTGCGGCATCCGCTACTTCGAGATGTCGCACCTCTTCACGCAGTGGGGAGCGAAGGCGACACCGAAGATCGTCGCCACCGTGGACGGCAAGAAGAAGCGCATCTTCGGGTGGGACGTGGCCTCAAACTCCCCCAAATACGCCGCCTTCCTGGAGGCCTTCCTGCCGAGGCTGGCCGATTTTCTGCGCGCGCACCGCGTCGCCTCGCGCTGCTACTTCCATTGCTCCGACGAGCCCCATTCCGACCATCTGCCGTATTATGAGCATGCGTCGGGGCTCCTGCGGCGCCTGCTCCCCGGCTTCAAGTTCATGGATGCCCTTACGCATCTGGAGTACTACAAGAAGGGGCTCGTGACGCTGCCCGTGCCGCTAGTGACCAATCTGGAGGAGTTCGTCGCGGCCGGCGTGCCGGAACGCTGGACCTACACCTGCTGCGCGCCCGCGCTGACCTACACCAACCGCTTCATCGCCATGCCCTCCGCGCGCAACCGCATCCTCGGCATGCAGCTCTACTACTTCGACGTGAAGGGGTTCCTGCATTGGGGCTTTGACTTCTACTACAGGCGGCACAGCCGCGGCCTCCTGAATCCCTACCTCTCGCAGTCGGGCGAGGGCGCCTGGCCAGCCGGCGACCCCTTCGTGGTCTATCCGGGCCCCGACGGCCAGCCGCTGGATTCCCTCCGCCTGGAGGTCTTCTACGAGGGCTTCCAGGATCAGCGCGTCCTGCAACTGCTTGAAGGCAAGATAGGCCGCGCGAAGCTGATGGCACTGCTAGACAAGAGCGCGCCCGGCGGCAAGTTCGGCATGGCCGTCTATCCCAAGGGCGAGAAGGCCCTCCTCGCCCTCCGCGAAGAGATCAACACCCTCGTGCGCAAGCTTTTCAAGTAGTCCGTGCCTGTCATCGGCGAACCCATCTTCTGCGACAACCACCTGCTGGTGCTCGACAAGCCCCACGGCCTGCTGACGCAGCCTTCGGGAACGGACGAGCCGTCTCTGGAGGCGGCCGGCAAGGCGTGGGTGAAGGCGGCTTTCGACAAGCCGGGCGCCGTCTTTCTGGAGGCCGTCCACCGCATCGACCGCGTGGTCGGCGGCCTCGTCCTCTTTGCGCGCACCTCCAAGGCGCTCTCGCGCCTCAACGGGGCCATGCGCCAAGGCGCCGTCCATAAGAGCTATCTTGCTCATGTGCAGGGAATTCCAAAGCAGACGGAGGGCGTTCTGGTGGACTGGCTGCTGCATGGAGACGGCGCCGCCGTCGCCGTTCCCGAGGGCACGCCGGAGGCGCGCCGATGCGAATTGCGCTACCGCCTTCTGGAAGCGCGCCGCGATGGAACCGCGCTTCTGGAGATCGACCTGAAGACGGGCCGCTACCACCAGATTCGCGCGCAGCTGTCTCGCGCTGGATGGCCAATCGTCGGCGATGTCAAATATGGCGGCACGCCGACAGGCACGCCTTCCCACGGCATAGCGCTCCTTTCATATCACTTGGAGTTCGTGCATCCTGTCACGCACCAGCCGCTCTCCTTCCAGACACGAATGAAAATCTGAAAACGCCATGTCCGTCAACTACTGCCCCATTCTAAGCACGTTGGGTTACATCCTCTCGCCTGACGGCCAGTCTGTCCTGCTCTCCCATCGCATCGGTCGCAGGAGCGACGAGCAGTTCGGCAAATACAACGGCCTTGGCGGTCACATGGAAGCCGGCGAGGACGCGGGGGCCTGCATGCTCCGCGAACTGCGCGAGGAGGCCCAGATCGAGGTGACCGCCATGACGCTGCGCGGCACCGTCAACTGGACGGGCTTTGGCCCTAACCACGAAAGTTGGCTGGCCTTCGTCTTTCTCATCACCGCCTTCAGGGGAACGCCGCCCGGCCGCAACGAGGAGGGCGATCTCGTCTGGGTGCCCCGCGCCCGCCTCTTCGACTATCCCATGTGGGAGGGCGACCGCTACTTCCTCCCGCTGGTCTTCGACGACGACCCGCGCCCCTTCCACGGCTATCTTCCCTACGACGGCGAACATCCCCTCCATTGGAGTTTCACGCGCCTATGAGATTTGTCGCCCTCATCTTGCTTGTCTTTTCATATCTTATTGCAGCGCAAGAAGTTATACCTAAATGTGCCTATGAGGATGGCGTCTTCGAGGTGGTCTTCCAAGGGCCGGAGAACGCCCATCTGCAGCCGGATTCCCTTCAGGTGAACTTTCCGGAGGGCGTTCATGCCGTTGCCCCTGAAGGGCTTCAGGATGAGATTCCCATGGGGCGACGGCTGCGCTACCGTCTGACGCCTTCCGAAAAGCCCGCATGGGCGCAGGTTCGCTATCAGGCCTGTGTGGACGAAATGTGCTTCCTGCCGCAGACCTTCAGGTGGGGGGAAGCGGAATCTTCTGAGTCTTCTGAATTTCCTGAATCTCCGGAATCTCCTGAAGTCCGCCGCCTTACTGGCTATGCGAGTGTGAAGGAGTTCTGCGCATGGCTGGACGGCGGCGAAGCCGGCCAGACGGATTTCGTCGTCGGCTTCTTCGGGCGGCATGGCCTCCTCATGACGCTGCTGCTCATGCTGCCATTGGGGCTTCTGCTCAATCTGACGCCCTGCGTCCTGCCGATGATTCCCATCACGCTGGGCATTCTGGGGGCAGGGGGGCGGACCACGCGCCGCCGCGGCTTCCTCGTGGGCGGCGTCTACGGGGCCGCCATGGCGCTTTCGTATGGCGCTCTCGGGCTTGTGGTCGTCGTCGCGGGCGGTCGTTTCGGCGGCATCAACGCCAGCCCGTGGTTCAACTTGGCCGTCGCCCTCATATTCCTTATACTAGGGTTGGCGATGTTCGATGTCCTCTCCATTGACTTCAGCCGCTGGCGGCCGCAGTTCCGCACGACGGGGCAGTTGGGGACGGCGCTGCTGCTGGGCGTCATGACGGCGCTTCTGGCGGGCGCGTGCATCGCGCCGGTGCTGCTGGGCGTCCTGCTCCTTTCAGCCGACCTCTACGCGGCGGGGCATTCGGGCGGCCTCTGGCTGCCGCTGGCGCTGGGGTGCGGGTTGGCGCTGCCGTGGCCCTTCTTGGGCGCGGGGCTTTCGTGGCTGCCGCGGCCTGGACGCTGGATGAACCGCCTGAAATATGCGATGGGCGCCGTCATCATCGTGGCCGGCCTCGCCTACGGCGTGGTCGCCTTCCGTCTCTGGCGGGCCACCCCTGCCGTCGTCGCCGTGCGGAATGACGTGGAGGGTGTTCTGGCTGAGGCGCAGGCCACCGGCCGGCGCGTCCTGCTCGACTTCACGGGCGTCTCCTGCAAGGCGTGCGCCCTCATGGAGCGGACGACGCTCGCCAGCCCCGAAGTCCTCTCCCGTCTGGAGGAGACGCTGGTGGTGGGCGTCAATGCGGACGACTTCGACGATCCCGCCGTGGCCTCTCTGATCAGGCAATACGGTGTTGTCGGCCTGCCGACTTATATTCTCATAGAACCGAAATAGAGATTATAGTATAGGCGAGCAGCGGTCTGTTCCTCCAACTTTTTCTCTTGCAAGGTGCCTCTTTTTCTTGAATACAAGACTATTATGGTAATTCAGAAGCGCATTGTCCTGACCGTCAATCTGCTTCTCTGCGTAGCGATTGCGGTGGCGTTGGCGCTGCTGGCGCGCCGCCTGCGCGATGTGCCGCCTGAGCCGCCCGCCTCGCCAGGCGCCGTTCCGTCCTCGCCTCAAGTGACGCCGAACGTTCCGCCTGTGTCAGACAAGGCCATGTCGCACGAGGTCACCGCGTTGCGGGAGGAGATCAAGGCCATCAAGGACGATTCGCGGGAGGAGAGTCGCCGCCTCCACGAGAGGCGTGTGACGGAGGCATCGGCCACGGAGGCCATGCGTGAGGAGTGGGAGCAGGAGTGGCAGAGCAAATCCCTCACCTACGCCGAGTTGGCCGAAGCGCAGGACAGTTTTCCCGACATCTATCGCCGAATCAAGACGCGTTGGCTTGAGGAGGCGCGGAAACGCATGGAAGCCCGCCAGTGCATCCGCGAGCATCTGGACACTTTGGCGCTGGATGCGTTCCAAAAGCGCAGAATTCTGGAATATTTTGCCCACCTGGATGAATTCGACAGAAATGTCACCCTCCGCGAATATGACAGTGAGGAGGCCGTGAAAGTGGATTGGGAGGCAAGGCGGTGGCTGAGGGAGGCCTGCCGATCCGAAGCGCGCAAGAGGCTGGACAAGGCGTATGAGGCCTGCATAGGTGCCGACTTCACCGTTTTTTCGTTCAGGGAGGATTTTGAATAGGAGGCGGCGAGGCTGTCATGCATAGTCTGAAGGCCACGACATTTCTGCTTCTGACGTTGGCTGCGTTGTGCGGTCTGCTTTGCGCCCCTCGTTGTCCGGTGTCGTCGCCGGACGCATCGCCTGAACCGGAAAGTCCGCCGCCACCTGCGGTCACCGCACCGTCGCAGGCGGCCCCCTCGCCGCCGCAGGAGGTGCGGTTGCAGCGCACAGTTACGCGGCTGGAGAAGACGAGGGAGGCTGTGGCGTGGCGGAACTACTTTTTAAGATTGCATAATGCAATCAGGGAAAACCGTCCTCCCTCACTGGCAATCAACTTTCAGTTTGTTCAGCAAATTGATCAGCTGCCTGCTGAACTCGACTCGTGGCGAAAGAACAAAAGCCAGACGTTGGAGGCCCTGGAGGCGTATGTCGGCCAAGAGGACTTGAGCGCCTTCACGGAGGAGGAAGTGGAGACGATGCGGCAGTGCTGCGACCTGCAGCGGCAGATGCTGGAGGCCTTTGGCGACACGGACGTTCCTGTCGAGGCGCTTCTTAACCTCGCCGCGGAGGAGTGCCGCCTGAAGGGGCTTGTCCGTGACATGCTCAGCCGTCGGCGCGGTGAGGAGGCGACGCCGCTGGAGGCTGCCGCGGCGTCGGCGATTCCGATGATGGTCCAGCGCGGAGAGTCGCTTGAGGACGCCGACGGCAATCTGATCATCAGCGTCCACGGCGTCGCGCCAGGCACGGTTCCGCTGTAGCCGAAGTCATTTTTGCATATTTTATTGGAACAGAAAAAGAAACCGCCCTGCGGAAGGGAATCCGCAGGGCGGTGGCGAATCCGCGCGGCGAGAGTCGCGCGTTCAGGCGTCTAGACTAGTTGGTCTTGCCGTCGATGGTCCAGAAGCCGTCGGACTTGGCGTCATTCCGGTCGGTGTAGGCGTGGCCTTCGCGCAGCTGCTTGGACTCGACATGGCCGTCGCACATGAGGAGGTTGATGCGGCCGCTGTGGACGTTGGCGATGTTGTAGGGGGAGGTCGGCGGGTTGCCGCTCATGCTGAAGACGGTCGCATAGACCATGTTCGGGCTGGCGTAGCCCCAGTTGGTGTAGCACTCGATGAAGCTCATGCAGGAGGAGGGGGCGGGGATGCCGCTCTGCGTCTTCTGGCTGAAGCGCGTGCCCCAGTAGCCGTGGGGGCCGAAGCCGTAGGTCGTGTAGTAGGTGTCGTTCGCGATGCTGGGGTTGTAGGTCATGGGCATCCAGTTGAGGGACATGGCGCCCTTGCCGCTGGGGCAGGCGATCTTGGTCACGGCGCGGCCCTGGAGGCTGCGGGCCTTGCCGGCGTAGGCGAAGGAGCCGTCAGGGGTCATGAGGGCGTCCACATGATACCACCACTGGTTGTCGCCTGTCTGGCTGCTGCCGCCGCCCGTCTCGTTGCGGTCCTGCATGCTGTAGGCGGGCAGGAGGTAGTCGTTGTTCTCGTTGCCGTAGAAGGCCTCGTAGAGGCCGAGGGTCTTCATGTTGTTGGTGCAGGAGATGGCGCGGGCCTTCTCGCGCGCCTTCGCCAGCGCGGGCAGCAGCATGGCCGCCAGAATCGCGATGATGGCGATGACGACCAGCAGTTCGATCAGGGTGAAGTGTCTTCTGTTCATGTGTGTCTCCAGTGGGTTGTTGGGTTGGCTTGTGTGTCGTTTGGGAAAAAAAGCATCTTAACTGGCTTTCATGCAAATTATAGTCGTCTTTTTCTATAAAACAAGTGCCCCTCGTGTCCAATATTGCTTTTTTTATGCTCTCCAATGACCAAGGGCGGAATTCATCTTGTTGTTAAAAATGCGTCTTGTCCTCTGGCAAAATACGGAAAATGGATTAATTTTTGCTGATGACGAATTTTTGTCGCAAGCAACCCCTACAAGCGAGATCAAATCCCATGAAAAAGAGCCTGCTCATTGCCGCCGCCGTTTGCCTGACCGCCCTTTCCCTCTCCGCCTTTGACACGACTGCCTTCCAGTTGAGCGTGTGGGCGCCCCGCGTGCAGCTCGTTCCCCCTGAAATCGCCGTCAGCGGCCTGAAGATCAATCTGCCCTACGGCAACAACAGCAAGGTCACGGGCCTGGACATAGGTCTGGTTTCGGTCAACCGTGAGCAGGACAAGGTGGACGCGCAGGTCTCCGCTTTGCAGATCAACCTCTGGAACAGCACGAACGGCAAGTTCAGCGGCTTCCAGGTGGGCCTCTTCAACCTCGCGGATTCGGCGGCCGGCATCCAGATCGGCCTCTTCAATTCCACCGACAACATCGAGCGCGGCTTCGCCGTCGGCCTGCTGAACACCTCGCAGGATTTCCGCGGGCTGGAGATCGGTCTCATCAACTACACCGAGTTCCTGACGGGCGTCCAGATCGGCATCATCAACATCGCCACCAAGTCCTCGCTGCCTTTCTTCCCCATCATCAACATGTGCTTCTAAAGAGCATTTGATCCATATCGACTTCAATTCAGGGACGCTGCTGCTGTGGGAGGAAGGCGGCGGCGGCCCGGAGAAGGCGCCTCCGGCGGGCATCGGGGGACTTTGCACCTACGACGCCCGTGTCCGGCGTTGGCGCGCCCATGCCAGCGCCTACGCAGAAATTATTACGGCGCTCTACCATGCAAAAGTGCCCTACGATGACCGGGCGCGCCAATACGAGGAGGTCAATCTGACATTGGGGGGCGGGCGTCTGCCGCGCGATTACCAGCGGGAGGCGCTGGCGGCGTGGCGTGTCAGCCAGAGGCGTGGCGTCGTTGTCCTGCCGACAGGAACGGGCAAGTCCTTTCTTGCGCAGCTGGCGATGGCCGCATGCAACCGCTCCACGCTGGTGGTGGCGCCCACCATTGATTTGATTTCGCAGTGGGCGGTGCAGTTGCGTGCCGCCTTCGGCTGCCCCGTGGGGCTTCTGGGGGGCGGCGAACACGACATCCAGCCCGTCACGGTGGCCACCTACGATTCGGCGCAGCAGCAGATGGAGTATCTGGGCAACCGCTTCGCGCTGCTGGTGGTGGATGAATGCCACCATCTGCCGGGGGCCATGTATTCGCAGATTGCGCGCCTCTGCATCGCGCCGTTCCGTCTGGGGCTGACCGCGACCCCCGAACGGCAGGACGGCCTTGACAGCGCCTACGCCGAGCTTCTCGGCCCCATCTGCTATCGCCGCGAAATCACCGACCTCTCGCCTGAAGGCGTGCTTGCGCCATATGAGACGATTCCCATTGACACGGAACTGGATCCTGATGAACAGGAACTCTACAACCGCAGCCGCGCCAGGTATCTGGATTTCCTCCACCGCAACCGCATTTCGCTGGCCAGCCCCAAGGGGTGGGGGACCTTTCTGCGGATGTGCTGCCAGCAGGCCGACGGCCGCGCCGCCATGGAGGCCTATCTGACGCAGCGCCGCATTTCGCGCGGCTCGCGCGCCAAGTTGCGGCGCGTCTGGGAGCTGATCGTGGCGCATCGCAACGACCGCGTCATCGTCTTCACGGCGGACAACTCATCCGCGTATCAGCTGGGGGCCGCCTTCGGCCTGCCGGTCATCACGCACCATACGAAGGCGGGCGAGCGGGCCGAGCTGCTGGAGCGCTTCCGCGAGGGCGCCTATCCCGTCATGGTGACCAGCAAGGTGCTCAACGAGGGGGTCGACGTGCCCGCCGCCAACGTGGGCATCGTCGTGTCGGGCAGCGGCTCCGTGCGGGAGCATGTGCAGCGGCTGGGGCGCATCCTGCGGCCCTCGCCAGGCAAGACCGCCGTTCTCTACGAACTGGTCTCGATGGGGACGGCGGAGGTCTATGTCTCGGAGCGCCGGCGGCAGCACCCCGCCTACGACGGCACGCCGCCGCCGGAGGGCGACTGGAACGATGACGTGGCGGAATTTTGGGAGGAGGCCCCCCCATGCTGAACCGCCCGCTCGTCAGCGCCTATGTGCGCAAGGGCGTCGTCACGCCCGCCTTCGTCCCCGTCACCCATCCGGAGCTGCTCATGCTGGCGGAGCAGCTGCTCAGCCTCTACCGCGCGGCTGCGGAGGAGCATCGCGTCTTCGCCGAAGTGGACGATATGGCGCAGGCCATTGTCAACGGTGCGCGCAGTCGCCGCATGGCGTTAGGGTTGAGGAAATTGCTTGAGGAACGTTGCGCTTTTTCAAACCAGAGCGAGCTGGACTATCCTGCGCTGCGGCGGCCCGTCTTCGAGGCGGCTGCGGAACTGCTCAAGGGCGGCACGCCTCTGCCCTCCATCGAAGACTACCAGCGGTTGCTGTCGGAGAAGGTGGGCGGCAATCCACTTGTACAGGGTGGGCAACTCTACGGCGACTTGCCCGAAAACGACCGTCTTCTCTCCTTCGACGACCTGAATGCGCGGCAGCTGCTGGAGCGCTACAACGTGGCGCTTGTGCAGGCGCTCCTGCTGGATGCACGTCGCCTGGAGGCGGCCATCTCCTGCGCCGACGCCCCTCGTCTGAGGCGCATCTTCAAGTACATGCGCTTCTTCGACTTGCTGGCGACCGTGCATGCCTCGGAGGAGGGCACGGCAACTGTCGGCGGTGCGCCCTCTCTTGAAATGGTGGTGGACGGGCCGGCGAGTGTCTTGGAGCACAGCCGCCAGTACGGGATGAAGCTGGCGGCCTTCTTTCCGGCGCTCTGCACGGCGGACGCGTGGAAGATTCGCGCGGAAGTCACATGGAAGGAGAAGCCTGCCCTGCTGAAGCTCGACCAGGCCAGCCAGCTCGTCTGCCCCTACCACAACTACGCGGCCTACGTTCCCGATGAAGTGAAACTCTTCCAGTCGCATTTCGAGGAGGAGGTTCCCGAATGGCGAATTGTGTCGGACGATCCAGTGGTGAAGGGGGAGGGCCGCGAGATCATC
>JAEEGL012792469.1_pt1 | contig 17062 bp, 10 predicted proteins | sample 9134231 | NCBI WGS metagenome assembly JAEEGL01 (sample SAMN16246548, study PRJNA631951) | gut metagenome | biome: gut microbiome; feature: rumen; material: fiber-attached | host: Bos | place: Iran: Karaj | collected 2018-10
ATCTACCTAATCAGACGCATCCTCATCCGGCACCGATGAAATCTTTGGTTGGACCGCCATGCGGAGGTCCAACAGTATCGGGTATTAATCTTTCTTTCGAAAGGCTATCCCCGAGTACCGGGTAGATTGGATACGTGTTACGCACCCGTGCGCCGGTCGCCATCTATCAAAGCAAGCTTCGATAATGCTGCCCCTCGACTTGCATGTGTTAAGCCTGTAGCTAGCGTTCATCCTGAGCCAGGATCAAACTCTTCACTGTAAAATATCATTAAAAGCCTGACCTGACCGTAAAAAAGAATAAACGGTTCTCGTACTTTACTCTATCTTGTACTACATCTTTTCTGTCTATGAAAATCTATCAAAGATCGCTTGCCGTCGAGCCGTATTTTTCAGTGGCCCGCTGTATGAGAGGGCCTCCGGCTCATTTGCGAGTGCAAAGGTATGCCTTTTTATCAAAACAGCAATACATACTCTGGATTTTTTTCAAATATTATGTAAAAAAAATTAAATATCATAACCCAATAGGCAGATATACCTTATTTATATATACGCATGCGCAATAAATAAAAAAGGAGCCGTTCCCATGTAGCGGAACAGCTCCTATATGAATACGGACCTGAAAGCAGGTTTTATCCGTTAAAACGCTCCTTTAGTCCTCCTTGCCCAACAATATCTTCATCATCTGAGCAGCAGAGAAAGCAACCGGAGTGCCAGGGCCATAGATGGCAGCTACACCAGCCTTATAGAGGAAGTCGTAGTCCTGTGCAGGAATTACACCACCGGCAATGACCATGATATCCTCGCGACCAAGCTTCTTGAGCTCGGCTATGAGCTGCGGAATAAGGGTCTTGTGGCCTGCTGCGAGTGATGATACACCTACGATGTTGACATCATTTTCAACAGCCTGGCGTGCAGACTCGGCTGGTGTCTGGAACAACGGTCCCATATCGACATCGTAACCGCAGTCGGCATAACCTGTTGCACAAACCTTTGCACCACGGTCATGACCATCCTGTCCCATCTTGGCAATCATGATACGAGGACGGCGTCCGTTTACCTTTGCAAACTCTTCGGTCAGAGCGCAAGCCTCCTGGAAGAGTGCATCGCTCTTGGATTCTGATGAATACACGTTACTAATTGTTCTGATTACTGCTTTATAACGGCCTACAACAGCCTCACACGCATCGGAAATCTCGCCCAAAGTTGCACGATGGCCTGCTGCTGTTACAGCAAGTGCAAGCAGGTTGTCCTGTGATTTCTTGCCATCCTGGAACTCCTGTACACAGCGAGTTATTGCCTCGAGGTCTGCCTTTACCTGTGCCTCGTCGCGGTTGGCCTTGAGAGTCTTCAGGGCCTCGATCTGCTGAACACGTACGGCAGTATTGTCGATCTCGAGGATATCAATTGGATCCTCGTGGTCAAGACGGTACTTGTTGACACCCACAATAGTCTGTGTACCACAGTCTATACGTGCCTGAGTACGTGCTGCAGCCTCCTCGATACGCATCTTTGGAAGACCTGTTTCTATAGCCTTCGCCATACCACCGAGCTTCTCAATCTCCTGGATGTGTGCCCATGCCTTCTCGTAGAGTTCCTGAGTAAGTTTCTCCACGTAGTATGAACCTGCCCATGGATCGATGTGCTTGCACACCTGGGTCTCGTTCTGTATGTAAATCTGTGTATTACGGGCAATACGTGCCGAGAAGTCAGTCGGCAGGGCAATAGCCTCGTCCAGGGCATTGGTGTGCAGGGACTGTGTATGACCAAGCACGGCTGCCATAGCTTCGATACAGGTACGGCCTACGTTGTTGAACGGATCCTGCTCTGTAAGTGACCATCCTGATGTCTGCGAGTGTGTACGCAATGCCATTGACTTTGGATTCTTGGCACCGAAGCTCTTCACTATCTTTGCCCACAACAGACGTCCTGCGCGCATCTTGGCGATCTCCATAAAGTGGTTTACGCCAATAGCCCAGAAGAATGACAGACGCGGTGCAAATGCATCAACATCGATACCGGCATTGATACCGGCACGAAGGTAATCCATACCGTCTGCCAGAGTATAAGCCAACTCGATGTCAGCAGTAGCACCAGCCTCCTGCATGTGATAACCTGAGATGGAGATGCTGTTGAACTTAGGCATCTTCTGTGAAGTGTACTCGAAGATATCAGCGATAATCTTCATGGAGAATGCTGGCGGGTAGATGTAAGTGTTACGCACCATGAACTCCTTGAGGATATCGTTCTGAATGGTACCTGCCATTTCCTCGAGCTTGGCACCCTGTTCAAGACCCGCATTGATGTAGAATGCCAATATAGGCAGCACACCACCGTTCATGGTCATGGAAACAGACATCTTGTTCAATGGGATACCAGCAAACAACACCTTCATGTTCTCGAGGGAACAGATAGACACACCAGCCTTACCCACATCACCTACAACACGTTCGTTATCGGGGTCATAGCCACGGTGCGTAGGCAGGTCGAAAGCTACAGACAGACCCTTCTGGCCGGATGCCAGGTTACGACGATAGAAAGCATTTGACTCCTCAGCCGTAGAGAATCCCGCATACTGGCGGATTGTCCACGGGCGGAACGGATACATCATGCTGTAAGGACCACGCAGAAACGGTGGAATACCCGCAGCAAAGTCAAGGTGTTCCATACCCTCGAGATCCTCCTTTGTATAAACAGGCTGAATGTCAATCTGCTCAGCTGTACGCCAGTTCGCCTCAATGCCATTCTCCTTCTGCCACTGCTGGCCGTTCTTTGCCTCTATACCAGCAAAGATATCAATGTCTTTGAATGATTTTCTTGCCATAGTCCTTAGATTCCGAGTTTAGCATTGTACTCCTTGAGAGTAGCCAGCTGGTTTGACCTAACGTTAATAAAGTTCTCGATACCCGCAGCCTTGAGATCCTCCGAGCATGCCGGTGCACCCGCTACGACATAGAGAGCACGACCGTTCAGATACTGGAATGCCGGAATAGCATATTCTGCATACTCGTCGTCTGAAGAACATATAACCACGATGTCGGCATTTGCTGCCAGTGCAGCGTCCACACCCTCCTCGACAGTCTTGAAACCAAGGTTGTCGATAACCTTGTAGCCAGCTGCTGCAAGGAAGTTGCATGAGAACTGCGCACGTGCCTGACGCATTGCAAGGTTACCTATCGTAAGCATGAATGCCACCGGAATCTTGGCAGCCTTCTCGGTCGTGAGACGGAGACTCTCAAAGTCGCTTGCCAGACGCTCGGTCTTGATTGCCGGTATGCCTGCCTCACAAGAGTCCTGTCCGCAACAGCAGTCACAAGCAAGCGGAGTCTTGCCTTCCGACACCTCGGTAAAGTTGGGGAACTGATTTGTTCCGAGCAGGAACTCACGACGCTTGCCCGCACCAGCATGGCGATCGGCATTCGTCTGATTGATTATATTCTGGACATTACCCGCCTTGACTGCAGCCAGGAATCCGCCCTGCTCCTCCGTTTCGAGGAAAAGCTTCCAAGCCTGACCAGCCAGAGCCGCAGTAAGTTCCTCGATAAAATACGAACCACCTGCAACGTCCACCATATGGTCGAAATGGCACTCGTCCTTCAGCAAGAGCTGCTGATTACGTGCTATACGCTCGGCAAAGTCGGTCGGAACCTCGTACGGAGCATCGAAAGGAACCACTACCATCGAATCCACGCCACCCAGAGCCGCAGACATTGCCTCGGTCTGAGAGCGGAGCAAATTAACATACGAGTCGAATATCGTCTGATTGTATGTCGTCGTGTATGCGCAGACATGCATCTTGGCAGCCTCGCGGCAATCCGTATACTGAGCAACGATTTGAGCCCACAGCATACGTGCAGCGCGCAACTTGGCTATCTCCATGAAATATACGCCGTTGATACCCAGGTTGAACTTGATGTTCTTCGCTGCAAGGCATGGGTCAACACCTGCCTCGGTAAGTTCTGCAAGATATTCGTTACCCCAGCTGAGCGCATATCCCAGATCCTGATAGCTGTACGCACCCGCGTTAGTCAGCTTGTAAGCATTGACAGCGATTGCATAGAAGCGCGGATACTCTGCAAGAATCTCCACAAGCGTCTTGGCATTTGCCAAAGCACCGGACACATCCTTGCCCTTTGTCACGAATTTCTCCAGCGGATCGAATGATATCGAACCCTCTACCTTCTGCGGGTCAACACCCTTCTCCTTTAAATATGCAACCAAGATCTCGGCAAGCTCAACACAATGGCACTGGCATGTCCTGAAATTCAGCTCGACACATTCGACGTAAATACCATCCAGCAAATCAGCTATGTATTCCTTGCTGACCTTCTCTGCCGGAATGGAAAAACCAAGCGAATCGACACCGCGGTTCAGGATGTCCAAAGCCTTCTTGTTTGCCTCCTTTGCACATGTACACTTGATGTCCTGACGAACATGCCACTCGTTTGAAGCAGCCTTGTTGCCACGAACATAGGGAAACTCGCCGGGAAGGGCATTCACGGTGGCAAGCTTCTCAACATCCTCCTTCAAATAGAAGGGTTCCATGGAGAATCCCTCATTGGTCCTCCATACCATTTTCTTCTGATAGTCGGCCCCCTTCAGGTCCACCTCAATCTTATCACGCCATTCCTGACGCGAAGGTGCCGTAAAATCAGAGAAAAGTTTCTCTTTACTATCTGCCATATCTTTTATATGAATAATGTTAATTTACCAAACAAAAGTACACTTTTTTCTGCGACTGACAAAATTAAACAAGCTATTTTATATCGAGCTATCATTTTTTTAAGTAATTTTGCACGAAAAGCATAAACGAACTTAAAACAACACTATGGATTGGCTATACGGTCTTTTTACTAACACCGAGAGCGTAGGACACATCGTCGTCATCTACGCGTTGGTAATCAGTGTGGGGCTTCTACTGGGCCGCATCAAGTTTGCAGGTATTTCACTAGGTGTGACGTTTGTCCTGTTTGCAGGCATATTGCTGGGACACATCTATCATGCCGCAGGCATTGAATCGGAAGTAGGAGGCTATGCAGCACCCGGCAACGTGCTGACCTTCATACAGGACTTCGGACTTATCCTGTTTGTATACTGCATAGGCCTTCAGGTAGGTCCGGGTTTCTTCGAGAGCTTCAAGACCGGCGGTCTTAAGATGAATGCAATTGCAGTTGGCATAATCCTGCTGAATGTAGCCTGCTGTATCTGCCTGTATTTCGCCGTATTCTACAAAGGAGGCCCTATCAGCGGCAAGAACAGCATAGACCTTGCCATGATGGTAGGAGTCCTGTGCGGTGCCATCACCAACACCCCCGGTCTTGGTGCAGCAACCGAAGCATGCAACAACATCTTCGGAACCAATGCGCCCTCTATTGCCAACGGCTATGCCTGCGCATACCCCCTCGGCGTAGTAGGTATCATATTGGCGACAATGGTAGTACGATACCTGACACGCACATCCCTGAAGGATGCACAGAAGGAGATTGAAGACGAAAAGGCAGCAAACCCGCACGCAACTCCCCACCGCATGACTATCAGCGCCAGCAACCCTGCGCTTGCAGGCAAGAGCATCCTGCAGATCCGCACATTCATCGGACGCGACTTCGTCTGCAGCCGCCTGTTGCACGACGGTCATGTATGCATACCTAACCGCAACACAACTATCGCGTTGGGCGACAAGATGTACATGAACTGCGCCCTGGATGATGCCGAAGCCATAGTAGCCTTCATAGGTCCAGAGGAACATATCGAGTGGGAAGAACAGGACGTAAAACTTGCCACCAAGCACATCCTGGTAACACAGTCAGCCGTAAACGGCAAGACCATTGGCGAGATGCATTTCTCCAGCATATACGGATGTACCGTAACCCGCATACGCCGTGGCGACCTCAACCTGTATGCCGAGCAGAACCTCCGTCTGCAGATTGGCGACCGCATCGTCGTAAACGGCCCCGAGGACCAGGTAGACCGTGTTGCAGCAATAATGGGTAACTCCGTAAAGAAACTGAATCATCCCAACCTGACAGGCATCTTCGTAGGCATCTTCGTAGGTATCATATTCGGTGCAATCCCCGTAGCAATCCCCGGTGTACCCACACCCGTAAAACTGGGTCTTGCAGGAGGTCCGCTGATTATATCCATCCTGATTGGAGCATACGGATGGAAATTCAAACTTAACGCCTATACCACGACCTCTGCAAACATGATGCTGCGAGAGATAGGCCTGGCCCTGTTCCTTGCCAGCGTAGGCATAAAGGCAGGTGCACAGTTCCTGGAAACCGTTGTCGACGGTGACGGCATCCACTATGTATGGTGCGGCTTCCTGATTACCATAGTGCCCATTCTTATCATGGGCATCATCGGCCGTAAGATTGCCAAGATCAACTATTTCACCCTGATGGGTCTAATTGCCGGCTCCAACACCGACCCGCCAGCATTGGCATTTGCCAACCAGACAGCCGGAAACGACGCACCCGCAGTAGGCTACTCCACAGTATACCCACTGAGCATGTTCCTGCGCATACTCACCGCACAGCTTATAATCCTGCTGCTGTGTACCGTCTGATTGTTCCGAACGAATAAACACTACATACCATTGATTGTCTGTATTGCCGAGAAACCCTCTGTCGCCAAGGACATAGCCAAAGTCCTTGGCGCCACTGTATCCAAGGACGGATACATGGAAGGTAATGGATACCAGGTAACCTGGACCTATGGACACCTGTGCGAGCTAAAGGAACCACACGAGTATCATAGCCAGTGGCGATACTGGTCCCTGGGAGCATTGCCCATGATCCCCGAACGCTTCGGCATCCGGCTGAAGCACGACAAGGGCATCGAGCATCAGTTCCAGGTAATCCAGTCACTCATGCAGAATGCAGACAGCATTATCAACTGCGGTGATGCCGGACAGGAAGGAGAGCTTATCCAGCGATGGGTCATGCAGCTGGCAGGAGCCAAGTGCCCAGTCATGCGCCTGTGGATTTCATCCCTGACCGAAGAAGCCATACGCGAAGGTTTCCAGACACTTAAGGACCAAAGCCATTACCAGAGCCTGTACGAGGCAGGACTAATGCGTGCAATAGGCGACTGGACGCTGGGAATGAACGCAACCAGGCTCTATACCCTTAAATACCGCACCAACGACCGCACCAACGGTCCCGGGCAGGTACTCAGCATAGGCAGGGTTCAAACCCCCACCCTTGCACTCATCGTACGTCGCCAGCAGGAAATCGAGAATTTCGTACCTACCAAATACTGGGTACTGACCACCACCTACCGCGATACCGTCTTCAACGTCATCATGGACGATGACGAGGAAGAGAATGCCGGTGACGCCAAAAACAAGAAAGACCGCACACCCAAGGGATTTAAGACCCAGGAAGAAGGTCAGGCAGCAATGGACGCCATACGTGACCTACCCTTCAAAGTCACCAAGGTCGAGAAAAAGAACGGCAAGGAAGCCCCACCCCGCCTGTTCGACCTTACAAGCCTGCAGGTGGAATGCAACAAGAAATTCGGATTCTCTGCCGAGCAGACACTGAACCTGATCCAAAGCCTGTACGAGAAGAAGGTAGCCACATATCCACGTGTCGACACCACATTCCTGCCGGACGACATCTATCCCAAATGTCCACAGATACTGAACGGCCTTCGCGAATATTTCCCCCTGATGGAACGCATCAAGGGACAGAAGCTGCGCAAGGATAAAAAATATTTTGACTCATCAAAGGTCACCGACCACCACGCCATTATCCCCACAGGTCAGTCATCAAATAACCTTAATGAGTCTGAACGCAAGGTCTTTGACCTGATTATCCGCCGTTTCATCGGCATTTTCTATCCGGATTGCCTGTTCGAAACCACAACGGTTACAGGACAGGTAGGAGACCTGAGCTTCAAGGCTACGGGCAAGCACATTACCGACCCTGCATGGCGCATACTGCTGCCTGCAGCAAATAGCGACAGCACCGGCGAGGAGAAAGTCCTGCCCGCATTTACCAAAGGCGAGGAAGGACCTCATGTACCTGACCTGGCAGAAAAACAGACGACACCCCCAAAGCCATACACCGAAGCAACCCTGCTACGTGCTATGGAAACCGCCGGAAAAACAGTCGAGGACGAGGAACTGCGTGATGCACTCAAGGAAAACGGCATCGGACGCCCCTCTACCCGTGCCGCCATTATCGAAACCCTGTTCCGCCGCCGCTACATACGCAAAGAGCGCACATCCCTTTGGGCAACGCCTACAGGCGTCGAACTGATAGGAATCATACACGAGGAACTGCTGAAAAGTGCCGAACTCACCGGTATTTGGGAGCGCAAGCTACGCCAGATAGAACACAAGCAGTACGACGCACACCAGTTCCTTGACGAGCTTAAGCAAATGGTCAGCGATATTGTCCTCGAGGTAATGCGTGACAACAGCAACCGCCACGTATCCATTACCCCCGAGGAAAAGAAAACCAATAAGAAAAAAGTATAATCTTACCTTACTTTTTTGAAATTACATTTCAATTTGCTATATTTGCATCCGGAATGTAAAATTTATTGGTAATTCTATTAATAATATCAACGAACCATGAAACAAAGACTACTTTCTTCCATTATGTTTCTGGTGCTGTTATGCACCTCTGCATGGGCAGACAATGTTGCCAGGATTGGTGATACGGAGTACGCATCCCTGACAGATGCCATTGCTGCCGTGCCGACCGACGGCACACCTACAACCATCATCCTGATAGGTGACGAGGAGTTTAACACCAACATCGGTGTAACTGTTACTGCCACACAGAATGTCATTATTGACCTGAACGGACACCAGCTCAAGAGTACTGCACGTGAGAACAAGACATCATTCCTGATCAAGAACTGCGGTACCCTTACCATCAGGGATGCTTCCGACATCAACAGAAACGGTACAGGTACCGGTGCATTGATAGGCAATGCCCAGCTTCCGGACGAAACCAGCATCCCCGGTTACGCAAGCAACACTATCGTAAACTATGGACACCTGACAGTTGAAAGCGGTTTCATCGAATCCAAAGGTATTGGTGCTGCCAGCTACGCTATCGACAACGAGGCAGAGGGCGCACAATGGCAGACCACCATTGACAAGACTGTCTCCCTGACCATCACAGGCGGAAAGCTACGCTCAAACCAGTCAAACACCATCCGTCAGTATATGGATACCCAGGGTATTTACGAGAATGTCATAAACATCTCCAATGCCGACATGGGTTCGCTGTGGATGCAAGACAACTATAACAAAACCGACGGCTGCAAGGGCAGGGGTTCCCTGACCATCAACAACTGTACGTTTGCCAACGCCTTAAAACTCGGTTACTATAATGTAATCAGCGATTATACCGTAGACATCCAGAATTCGGTCCTGACCAGTTTCTATGACTACCTGGATTACTATGGAAACCCAGTTTGGCACTACAAGTCCCTGACCTTCAAGAACAACAAGGTTCAGTACAACTTCATAAGTAACAAGGCCGAAAAGGACAAGATCATTTCTGACGGTTATTTTACCAGACTGACTTGTTCCATGAACGGCGATCTTTACTACGAAACAAACCTCGCTGACTGCGTTGCTGAAGGCTATGCTGTCATAGACAATCCTGTATACGATGAAAACGTAGCAGATGTTACCGACGCAAGACACTATCCATACGTTGTAACAAAGGCTCAGGAGGTTCAGGCTCAGGAGGACTACACCATCAACGAAGCAGATAACAGTCAGGCTGCAGAAGTACAAAAGGCCGCAGTCGAAGACAACACATTGGACAATGACAATGTCAACAGCTTTGTAACCGATATCCAGAGCAACGTTTCAACAGACCTCTCAAATTCTACAAAAGACTATGTAAGCGTAACACTGAAGGCCGCCCTTACCTCGTCATCCGAGTTTGCACGTGGCGGTACGACCATAGTCAAGGAGATGAAGTTTGACGTCAAGCCCGTATATGTAGAGATCGATGCAGTAACCGGCGAGGAAAAGGAACTTGTCATTCCTAACGAGGACATCCAGAACGGCATCACATTCCGTCTGCCTGTCGACAAGAACGTTACAGCCACAAATGCCGAGGTTAAGCACGGCAGCGAGTCCCTGGGCCTGTATCCCGTCCTGGGTAATGCCGCAGATGGCAAGTATCTGCAGATTACATCAAGCAGTTTCTCCGAGTTCTCCTACCTGCTTAGCAGCCGTATGAGCAACCCAGACGGCTCGCTGATCGTCTACAAGGGCACACCAACCAAGTACAATGCACAGAAGGAAGAATGGGACGGTATCCTGGCAGCATATCCCAATGCAGTTGCCATCATCAGTTCGGAATCTTCCGACAATGTCGACTGGGCAAACGCACACCAGAACGTACTGGTCGAGTACGACAATGCAAACATCATGTCCTACCAGTGTCCTAATTTCGTCATCACCGACCTGTGCAACGAGCCATACGCATCAATGACTGACGAAGAGCTGAAGGATGCAGTCAATTTCTATTCTCCTGTTGATTTCGTTGCAATCTCAGGTTCTTACAGCCGCTCGCTTCTTGCCGGCTACAACTCTGCATGTGTACCATTCGACATCGCAGCAACTGACTTCGAGAGCGCAAGACTGCTTGCATACTCTTCGTACAACGAGTCACAGAAATCCGTTTATTTCACTAACCAAAGTAACTTAAGCGGAGGCCTGGGCGTTATCATCCAGACAGATTACGCACAGACCTGGCAGAAGAACTTCTCAAATACCCAGATCAAGGGAACACCTTCCATGGGTACAGCATTCAAGGGCGTCTTCATTGCCACCAACGAGTACCAGTCAGAGCCTAACTCCAGCACAGCATACTACTCCGTTCGTTCCGAGGACGGCAAGTTCGGCTATCTGATCAACTACCTGTTCCCATTCCGCGCATGCTTCACACTGAGCGGCGACAAGAGCATCATTCAGGATTCACGTACACTTAACCTCATTGTAATTGACGACGGCAACGTAACTGCTATCGAGAATCTTGATGCAGATGCCCAGACACCAGCTGCAATCTACACACTCAGCGGCCAGCGCGTAAAGGCAGCCGACAAGGGTATATACATCATAAACGGCAAAAAAGTAATTAAGTAAGCAATATGAAAAAGAAAGTTTTTGTAAACCCGTCTGTACAGATGGTAGAATGTGAGACAGCAGTTACTATTCTGGCAGGCAGTAACATTTCTGATGGAGGTGCCGACGGAAGAAACTCCCGTGAGATGAATCCCACACCTGCCGCTGAAGACAACTTCTTCCTGAATTAAGGAAAAGCACGACAATACCGACCGATAAGGAGCCTTACCCACAGGCTCCTTATTGTTTTCCCACACAATAAAACGGCTTCCCCGCGCGTTATTGTATATATGCGTATAGTGATAAGACTCTGCTTCGTTATGGCTGCCGTAGCTGCATTATGTGGCTGCGGTGCGGACAATATTGCAAAAAAAGGAGACCAGTTTTACGCTATAGGCGAGTATTTTGATGCCGCTGCCGAGTACAAGAAAGCCTATGCGCAGACAAAGACTGCCGACAGGGCAAAACGTGGTGAGCGCGCATGGAAGATGGCAGAATGCTATCGCAAGATAGGCTATTGCGCCAAGGCTGTCGGAGGCTATCAGAATGCCATCCGATACAAGTACGAAAGCCCCAACGCCATGCTCTACCTGGCACAGATGCAGCACAAGATGGGCAACTACAAAGAAGCCATCAAGTCGTATCGTGCATGTCTCGAAGCCGATCCCACAGACACCCTCGCATACAACGGCCTGCTGGGATGCGAGCAAGCTCCGGGATGGAAGGCAGCAGGATCGCTGTATTCCATCAAGAAAGAGCCCGTGCTGACAAGCCGCAGAAGCGACTACAGCCCTGCCCTTACCGGTGACGACTGGGATCAGGTATACTTCTCCACCACACGTAATCAGGCCAAGGGCAGCGAACTCAGCGGCGTTACCGGTGCACGCATGGCCGATATCTTCTTCTCGAAAAAGGACGACAAAGGCAAATGGGGACAGCCCGAACCCGCAGAAGGCGAGGTCAATACCGAATACGAAGAAGGCGCATGCTGCTTTACACCCGACGGGAAGACGATGTATTTCACCCGCTGCACCCACGACCCCGAATACCCGCGCTATGCACAGATAATGTACAGCAACCGCAGCGATGCTGCATGGAGCAAGCCACAGGAATTCTATATCAGCAAAGATACACTTACGACATTCGCCCACCCCGCAGTATCCGGCGATGGCAAATGGCTGTATTTCAGCAGCAACATGCCCGGTGGACACGGTGGCTACGACATTTGGCGCATAGGCCTTGACGAGCATGGCCTTTCCGCTCCCGAGAACCTGGGCAACAGCATCAACACACCCGGCAACGAGATGTTCCCAAGCTGCCGCTTCAACGGCGAGCTGTATTTCTCCAGCGACGGCCTGCCCGGAATGGGAGGCCTGGACCTTTTCATGGCCAAGCAGGACACCCTGGGCACGTGGACAGTCAAGAACCTGCGCTCTCCGATGAACTCGGCAGGAGACGACTTTGGCATGACCTTCGAGGGCGTGCATAACCGTGGACTCTTCAGCACCAACCGAGGAAATGGCCGCGGATGGGACGAGATCATGAGCTTCGTATGTCCCGAAATCGTACAGTCTATCAAGGGATGGGTTTACGAGAAGGACGGCTACGAACTGCCCGAAGGCCTTGTATACATGGTAGGCAACGACGGCACCAACCTGCGCCTGACGCTGCGCAGCGACGGAAGCTTCGAGCAAGTCATAAAGCCCGGTGTCGACTATGTCCTGTTGGGAACCTGCAAAGGCTACCTCAATCACAAGGAGGAAATCAGGGTGGACACCAGCAGCGTAAGCCGTCAGCACGTATTGCAGTTCCCGTTGGCCAATATCACGGCCCCTGTGCTCATTCGCAACGTCTTCTACGCATTCGACAGTGCCGAGCTTACTGAGAACAGCACCCAGGCACTGGACAGCCTCGTAACTCTGTTGAACGAAAACCCCAACGTCACTATCGAGCTTAGCGCACACTGCGACTACCGAGGCCCCGAGGAATATAACCTGAAGCTCTCCCAGCGACGCGCTGAAAGCGTCGTACGCTATCTTATAGAGCACGGCATTGACGACAAGCGCCTCTCGCCCGTAGGATATGGCAAGACACGCCCAAAGGTCATCACACGCAAACTGGCAGAGCAACACTCATTCCTGAACGAAGGAGACACCCTTAGCGTCGAATTCATACAGGCCCTGCCCGAACCTGAACAGCAGGAAATATGCAACGCACTGAACCGCCGTACCGAATTCCGCGTACTGCGAACCACCTACGGACTTTTTGACAAGAAAGAGCCCTAAGCCCCTACCCCGTCCATCATGACATCATGCTCCTCGCATGGCAGGTAATCCAGCAGCTGGAACGGGAAGCAAATACCCATCTTATACACCTTCAACCCGGACAGCAGACGGTCGTAGTATCCCTTTCCCCTACCCAATCTATGACCATGCCTGTCAAAGGCCATACCCGGGATTATGGCCAGGTCTATTTCCGTCCCCCCATACATCGACGATGTCCCGTTCGGCTCCAATATGCCATAGGCTCCCGTTGTCAGGGAATCAGGGCCAGTATATTCACACAGCACCAGATCATCGCCATTGACCTTGGGCAATAACACACGCTTTCCCGAAAGCAAGGCATCGTCCAACAGCAACTGCGTATCCACCTCGTCCGGCAATGCATGGTACAGCAATACCGTACCTGCATTCTGCCAATGCGTGCCAGACATTATCCTACGGCATAAGGACACGCTCATTTCCTTCAGTTCCTGACCGGTATGCGCTTTTTTCAGCTCACGCATCCAGCGTCGCACATCATCCTTGCCCATCATGGGCAGACGGGCATTCAGGCTATACTCACACCCACAATACAACTGGTTGTAGAAACCATTCTCCTTCAGCAATTCGCTACGACGCTGCTGCAATCCCCCCTTGCGCCAGTTACGGGCATCAAAATGCACCTGCGTTGAGTCCGGGGATGCCGCATTGACCCCGTCTGCCGCCCAATTACCTGCCCGGGCAATCTGCTCAAGGCTCTTCCAACGGCTCGATGCCAATGTCGATGTAAATGTATCTATCCCCAGTTCCCGGGCCTTCGCTGCAGCACGCTGCAAACGCATGCGGAAACACTCCAGGCAGCGGCTGCCCCTTTCCGGCTGATCCTCGTGGCCCTTTATCCAGTCCTGCCATTCACTGTGGTCATACTTGTCCTCAATGAACTCCAGGCCCAATTTCCCCGCATAGCGGACACACTCGTCCCTGCGGATCAGATATTCCTCCTCGGGATAGATATTGGGATTGGAATAGAACAGCACCGGCTGCTCGCCATTGGCAAGCATCCACTCTATGATTGCACTGGAACACGGTGCACAACAGCAATGTAGCAGAACTTTATGTTTCATTCTCGAAAAGGCTCCATTTCCGGGTATATGTAGTGCGTATACGCCACTGCTCGGGATACAGGTTATTGATCCTGTTCCCCACACACTTACCAGGTCCCAGCGGCAATCCCTTGTAGCATAGCGTAACCATTCCGCGCCCAGCAGGAACACGTACCGCCTCGCGCCGCAGATACTGCAACGCCTCGTCGTAACTGAGCTCAACCGCAGGACCCTCCAGCTCAAAAGCCTCGGGCATGACACGCAATGTCCGCTGCACCCTGGCTTCTATATCACCAATACCTAATCCCCTGTCTCCTGATTCATCTGTAAGGGCCACCTTCCTGATAGCACAGCAGTAGAACCCCTCTCCCCTGTCGCGACCCGGCAGGAAATGACGCTCTTCCAGCAACTCACCCCCCAGCTGGTCACATATCCACCGGGCATTGTCCTCGTCCTCGAAATGGTTGAAGGTACACGTGCTGTAAATCAGCAGGCCGCCCGGTTTCAGCGTATGCCATATATCCTGCAGGATACCACGCTGACGCGCCTGGCACATCATCACGTTATCCATGCTCCACTCGGCAACCGCCTGCCCGTCCTTGCGGAACATCCCCTCGCCCGAACACGGGACATCCGTAACCAATACGTCAAAGCTGTCCGTCAGCGCCACAAAGTCCGCCGGATAGTTGTTGGTGACAATGCTCCTGACCGGATAAGCCGGCCGTGTCCATTTCTGCATGTTCTCTGCCAGCACCTGAGCACGCTTCGCCATAGGCTCGTTGCTTACCAGCAGCGACCCCTCCGGCAGCATCCCGGCCAACAAGGTTGACTTACCCCCCGGTGCCGCACACAGGTCAAGAACATTTACAGGCCCCTGCGCTGCGCTCAGAAGCTTCGCAATATACATCGACGACGCCTCCTGCACATAGTACGCCCCCGCATGCAACATAGGATCGAATGTAAACGGCGGCCGCTCCTTCAGATAAAACGCATCCGCACACCAGGGCACAGGATCACACCCCCTGATACCCTCGCATAGACCTGCCAGATGCGGCACCGATGCCAGTTTCCTCCTATTCAGGCGCACAGATACCTCGGGCTCGGTAGAAACCAATGCCTCGCACAGTGCATCCGCCGTACCAGCATCATATTGCAGGTGCATCAGCCTAACAAAGTCCCCGGGCAACTGTATCATTTCCTCTTATTCTGCTTCTTATATTCCGCGTACCACTTCCAGCAAGCACCCGAACAAGCCTCGGGGTTGCCCCCGAATGCAGGAACAGGATGCAACGGGTCCTCGACCAGCTTGTCAAGGTCCAGATAGTCATGAGGATGTGTCAGCGTCATCGACACATTGCCGAAATGATCCAGCATAGCCTTGTAGCACACACCCCACTTCGACGTCGAAGCCGTTGCCCATGTACCCAGGTTCTTGTAAACCGGCTTCCCCCACTCGTTGTTGTGGGCAAACTCACGCGGCTCGCGCAACGGGCTCCAATCCACCTCCGACACGAATATCGGATGCGTGTCCACCACAGGCACCTGCTTCTGGAACTGAGCGATAAACTCCCTCTTGCTCTTCTCTATGTCGCCGTCGCGATCCACCTTGCCGTCGTCGCAACCATACCAACCCGAATACACATGGACGGCATAGCCTATATTCCTGCCCTCTATCGGGTAAGTCATGTAATCCGCATAATGCGACTGGAAACCCGTACCAGGCACCCAGATGATGCCATCGAAGCCATTAGCCCTTATCAAGTCCACAATAGGCTGGAAATAGTCATGCAGAGCCTTCGGGTCAGCCTCGTTGGCCGCATTCCTGATATTTATAGGCTCGTTTGCCAGCTCAAGGGCAATATGCCCACTGTACTTGCGTACCGTATCATTCCTGGACACGATGTCCCATACCTCCATCAGGTATTTCTGGTAATAGTCACCCACCTTCAGGTTGGGCGGACACACACCGGGCGGACGCATCACGACATACTGCCTGTGCTTCAGCGCCTTCTGTGCAAGAGGCACATACAAGCTCTGCATGTAGTCCCTCAGCCTCTGCGGGTTGAAATGCCTGATGTCAGCCTCCCCGCCAACACCCTCCGGCTGATCCTTCGAACCGGGATACACATAGTTCCTGTCATTCGTCCATACCGGATCAAGATGCAGGCGGAATATATCACAGTTGGCAATCTCGAAGGCCGTGAACATCTTCTCGAAGAAATCCTTGCACCTCTCCATCCCTGCATCATCGTAGCTCCAACCCCATCTGCCACCGTTGAACCACGCATTAGGCGTGTCCATCACACCATGCAGCACAACACGCTTGCCCTTGGTATCCACCAGCCACCTACCCTCGACATGTATCGCAGGCAACGGCTTCACACCCCGTGCCATAACCGCCATGCACCCCGACAGGCACAACAATATCAAAGCAAGACGTATTTTCATAACCATTATTATTCTCCGAACACAAAATTACGAAAATTTATCGGGACGGTTTTTGTAACTTGGACTTTTTAATCCATTTAACAGACTCTGAAATAGACTTTGGTACGCCATAACCTTTTTTATAACATATTCCCAGATTATACTGTGCA
>JAEEGL014410905.1_pt1 | contig 17062 bp, 14 predicted proteins | sample 9134231 | NCBI WGS metagenome assembly JAEEGL01 (sample SAMN16246548, study PRJNA631951) | gut metagenome | biome: gut microbiome; feature: rumen; material: fiber-attached | host: Bos | place: Iran: Karaj | collected 2018-10
AGAACAGCCGCAACACGACTTACCCTGTTTGAATCAATCCGGTCTGAATAAACACGGGTTATTGAAGATTTGGCAGGAACAGTCAAAGCCTGTATTTCTACCAGAAAAACCCGGCTGCCTTCAAAAACAGGAACCACCGCAACGCCTGCGGGCAGCTTTTCTGTGCGCCGTGTAATAAACAGCGTGCTTGGATCTTCTATCGGAACAAGGCCTTTTTACTGCATAGAAAAAATCCCAAGTTCATCAATTGAGCCAAAGCGATTCTTGTTTGCCCGTAAAAATCGGATTTCATCATCATTGCGGTCAAAAGAAATTACAGTATCCACCATATGCTCGAGCGATTTAGGCCCGGCAATGTTTCCTTCTTTTGTAACATGTGCCACCAGGAACATCACAGAATCGCAGGATTTTACCCAGCTGATTAATTCATTTGTTGTGTATCTGAGCTGATTTACAGTTCCCGGCACAAGACCTGCTTCTGCAGAATAAACAGTTTGTATAGAATCAATTACAACAAAATCCGGCTTTACGCTTTCGAGGGCCTCTTTTATATCACCCAAACTTGTTGTACATAAAAGCTGAATATTATCGGTATTAACCCCAAGTCTGTCCGCACGGTTTTTTATCTGCCCGGAGGATTCTTCACCTGTTACATAAAGCACAGAAAAATCTGGATTATTTGCAGAAATTGCTGCAGATATCTGTAAAAGCACCGTGGATTTTCCGATACCAGGTTCGCCGCCAATCAGTATGGCAGAGCGTCTCATTGCGCCGCCGCCGAGCACCCGGTCAAATTCATCAATCCCTGTCATGATGCGGCTTTGTTCCATTGCAGAAATATTTTTTAAAGGAACAGGTTTTGCCTTAACGCCACCAGAAATATTCAGGATGCCAGGTTTTACATCTGCACTATATGCATATTCGACAAAAGTGTTCCATTCTCCACAATCGGGACAACGGCCAAGCCATTTTGGTTGAGTTGATTCACAGGATGAACATTTATAAATAATTTCAGATTTCTTTTTTGCCATAACAAAAATATAATATCAAAACGACAGAGCGTCTAGTTTATTTTTATCAGAACCAGCAGTCTTTCCTTCTATTCTGATAACCACTCTGTTCGGAATGCAGGCTATCCATTCACCATATTTTTTTATCTCGCCGCTCGTTACACAGGTTTTATTCGGACATTCTGAATCAAGTATCGAAGCAGCTTTTTCTTTTATACGGATATGCGTAATGCCGTTTTCGCCCTGCACAAAAAAATCAGAATCTTTTTCAAGCGGATAAATAAACTGTTCGCTTGGGGTCTGCACTAGAAGATGAAGATTTTCTGCTGCAGCAGATTTTAAGCGGCAAAATGAAAAAACAATCACAGTAATAAAAACTGCAATTACACAAAAATCCAGAGGTTTAAAAAATGTTTTCAAAACCAGATTTTTATCCGCTTTTTCCATATTCATATTTTTACACAAAAAATCTTCTTTCTGCTATACTTTTTTTTATGACTGATGGAAAATTTTCTAAATGCTACAAATGTTTCAGACCTTTAAAATCATGCTACTGCAAATACATAACCGAAATTGATACAAATGTAAAATTTGTTTTTTTGATGCATCCGAAAGAAGCTTATCATCAGAAAACCGGAACGGGCAGACTTTCACACCTTTCACTAAAAAACAGCGAAATTATCATCGGAATAAACTTTAACGAAAATGAACGGCTCTGGGAATTAATTAATAATCCGGATTATTACCCTGTTTTGCTTTACCCAGATGAAAATGCCTGGACTGCACAAAAAGAAGGCTTTGCACAGGAAATTGGAAACAGAACTCTGCTTGTAATTGTAGTTGATGCAACCTGGTTTTGTGCAAAAAAAATGCTTAAGCTCAGCACACGCCTTAAGACACTTCCAAAACTTTCGTTTAAAAGCGGCTACCGGTCGCAGTTTACTTTTAAAAGACAGCCCGCCGAAGAATGTCTTTCTACGATCGAATCCTGTTATTATCTGATAAAAGAACTGCAGAACATCGGGATAGCAAACCCTGAAGTTTCTCCAGAAGGTCTTATAACTGTTTTCAAAAAAATGATAGAGTATCAACTTGAAAGCGAAAAAGAACGGATTGCTCAGGGTTTGCCGTGCAGACATCCAAATAAAAAGCCAAAACCCCTGGAGCTGGCAAAAGAAGTAATTGATATAACCAAACCCCAGGAGTTTTTTTAGGAAAGTATTTTAATTTTATAAATCAGCATGGCGACCCAGCTATTTTTTTTTGATGTCGTTTCATTTTCTCTCTTTTATTTATTTTTGTTCACAATGCGGGTTTCAAATTTTCCTGTTGCAATATCAATATAGCGGACAAAAAGCGAAACCTTGTTTTCACAGTTCAGGCTGTTCCAGATTCGATCAGTTAATTCATCGATTGAGCCTTCGATTGCAACAAGTTCCGGTTCGCCTTCAAAACTTGGCAGCGGATTTCCATCTCCCATATAAGTGTGAATAAAACGCCCCAGACCTTTTGCAGGATTTTCGTAAGCAAAAGTAAAGCGGTTGTTACATTCCGGATTTCCGTTATCGCTTTTTAGAATTGACATTGCATAATTGTACTTTCCGTTTTCTACATGCAGAACTGCACTGATTCGTGGTGTGTAATTTGGAGCATCCGGTTCGTACTGACGCGAACGCAAACTCTGTTCAAATGTAAGCTGATTATCAAGACCTGCAAAAACTGTATCTGTCTGGTCTCCGTTTGTAACGATAGTTTTGTTTCCTAAAACACGAACCGGTGAATAAATGATAAGGCTAGGATCCTTAAGTTTTTTTGGATCAAAGGCCTGAGTTTTGATTCCATCACCGTTTTCTACAAAAACACGGTTACGGCTGTTTTCACTGCGTCCCATTATAAAATATGCGGTAACAGCATATTTTCCATCTGCCGATTTTCCTACAACAATTCCACGTCCTGGATAAGAGTTGTTTTTAAGTTCTTCATCAAGTGATTTAATTTTCATAACCCGATAATATCAGATTTTTTTAAATTTTTCCATATTTTTTTTTCACAGGGACATTTTATGTCTCACTTAACCTTTATAATAAAGCCATAAGATGAAGGAACGGCAAAAGATGAGCAGTGCCCCCCCCCTTTCTGTTTTCTTTTGCCAGACTTCATTTTGAAATGCTTATGGAACACAAAGACATTTATTTTTCGATTATTGCAGTTAATTCTCATAAACCAGAAGAAAAAAATATGAAGAAAAAAATCTGGCATTTTATCAAAACTGATGACTGCAAACTGGACTTTTTTTCTGGAGCATTGCCTTCTAAAAAACCAGAATACATTATCGACGGAAAGCCGTTTTTTTGTGCATCATGGTATACATGGATTTCTGATAAATGTTTTACAGATTATTCTATTGAAGTTCGTGGGAAAACCTCAGACGAAAATGCTGCAGATTTTGCATACATCGAACATGCGGGGGCTCTTTTGTGTGCTGTTGAATCAGGAGATTCACTTTTGGCGGCAGAAATTTTTCAAAGACATAAAAACATTTTTCTAGAATATGTGGAACTGACAAAAAAAATTCTAAAGCCTGTTGCAGTCGAAGGGCTTTTTGCATGGATTTGGGGAAACTTTTCTGATAAACAGGAAGAAGTACTTTCAAAGCTTATGCAGTCAGAAAGCGTTCCGCCTGTTAAAAACTGGGATGTTACAGAAATGTTTTATTATTCTGCAAAACCCTTACTTTATCCGGAAAGCTCTCTTCCGGTAACACAACATGCAGTATCAGCGGCCGATGCCCCTTCGCACGCCAGTCAAGTCTTTTCTCCTGTTTCAGAAACTCCGGAACAAATGATTACAAGATATTTCAAAAATCACAGAAACCTCAAGCTGACACTTAGTTTAGTCGGAACCTGTTTTTATCCCTGGGTTTCACAAAACCTGATTTTTTTTGAGAACCGGCTAAAAAAAATGGAAAGTAAAGACTTAAAATCGGGAACTGATTTTGCACGTCTTGCCCGCCAAAGAGTTTTTTCTAACACGCACTGTGTAATAAAAGCCGAACCTCAAAATCCATTTGATAAAAATGCTATCGGGGTTTATCTTGATGATATAAAAGCAAAAGCACAGGGACACTACAGTTTTATGCAGGCAGGTTATATCCGAAGCAGGGGGGCTGCAATCATTCGAAATGCCAGACCAAACATTCTTAAATTTGAATCACAGCTTGCCAGAATCAGCAATATAAACGGAGAAAGAAATATTGTTATGGAACTGACAGTGTAATTAGATTACAGATTCAAGAGCAAGAACAATGCGCTGGTCATAAAGTTCTGGATGTTTTTTTAGTTCTTCAACAGCTGTTTCTTTATCGAAAATATTTTTGTAATTTCTTCGGGAAACCAAAGCAACATAACTTTCTGCAACGCGGATTATTTTTGCAATAACAGGAATCTCTTCGCCTGTAAGGCCTTCCGGGTATCCAGAACCATCTATATTTTCATGATGCATGTAAATAGCATCGTGGAACAAGCCTTTGAACCGGGTTGGGACAAAATCTATTTCATCCAGACCACGTATAACATGATCGCGAATCTGCTGTTTTTCTTCATTTGTTAATCTTCCGGCTACAGTAAACAATTCCGGGTTTACATCGCAAAAACCTACGTCATAAACCATCGCAACACAGAAATACAAAGATGCTTCGTAACTGCTTAAGCGCAAAAAGTTTGCAATCTTGAAGGCAATTTCGGCAACATTTTTAGAGTTGTTTTTGCGATTGGTAATTTTATCAATTTTAGAACCAATTTTTTCACATTCGATTGAAAGCATTGAAAGTTCATTCTTTGCAGCATCAGATAATTCCGGAGAAGGCAAAGCAACTGTTCCAAAATTTGAGTTTGCACCCGGTGCTTCTATTCCAATTGCACCACTGCCAGGAGACTGTGCTATCTGTGAAACTAACTGCATTGTTGCTTCAAGTTTTTCTTCCTGTTCTTTACGGCTTTTTGCATTCTGCGCACCAACAATCAGCAGTACAACAAAAATAATAATACAAAGAACAACTACCGCACTGATAATTAAAAGAATATAGATTGTTCCTTTTTTGGAAGTAGTCTGTGTTGCTTTAAGAGCTGTTTCGAACATTTCTTTTTGTTTTTCAAGTCTCAGTTGTTCTGCACGCAGGTTGTCTTCTTTTTCTTTTTGTGCTTCGGATTTTTCTTTTTCGTTGATTTCTTTAAAAGCCGAAAGCTGGCCTTCTTTCATGGCAAGTTGCATTTTTACAGCCTCAAGTTCGCGACGTAACTGAGCAGCTTCGCGGGCCGAGCCTCCACCAGAAGAAATATAAACAGGCGCCGAACCGCCGGAAGAACTTGAAGAAGACGATGATGAACCGCCAGAAGAAGAACTGTAAATTGGAGCAACTACAGTATTTGTTTCGATGTTCTGGCTTTCAAGTGTATTGATTGCACGTACAAGACGCGATACACGTTCTGTCGAAAGATAATCGTATTCTAAGAGTTTATCTTTAACGACGGCAAAACTTTCCATATCGCGGTTATCGCGGATTTGCACAAGATAGTTATAGTAAATGTCTTCTGCCAGCAGCTCAACATTTTGCGGAACTTTTCCGTCTTCTGTACGAGAGAGTACCTGATTTACATAATCGAAGGCTTTTTTATAATCTTGTTTTGAAAGGCTGTTGTTTGCGGCATCAAGATAACGCTGCGTAAGATTAACACCTTGCGCAAATAATATGCCAGCACAAAGCAGCATCAGTAGAAAACTTAAGATGTGCTTTTTAGTCATTATTTCCAACTCCCATGCTGATTATTGCTTTAGTCTGGTTATGCACCCCGGTTGCTGTTATCATGAACGTATCATAAAAACCAAAAGTGATACCAACAGCAACTTTGTTTAAATCGGCAAGAACCAGTGTAAAATTAATACCTGCATCAAGCGATGTATATACATTCTTTGTGAACAGATGTCCAAAATTATAATCAATATAAGTATCAGTATGAAAATTAAATATCTTAAAATCACGATAGCCAATTCCAATTGTCGGTCCAATAAAATCAACAGGGATTGCCGATTGTGTCCCTCCATTTGAATCCAGTGTTGTAAAATATGAACTGATACCTAAGCGCAAAAACAAACTGTGGTTTATTGAGTTCATTGCCCCAATCATCGTTGCTTTTGCAGATGAAATAATATTCTGATATCCGGCAAAAGAAATGATATGAACATCGGCACAGCCTTCAAAACCTGCCGAAAAAGCATCATCACGATAAATCCAGTTTCCGTTAAGACCAAAACCGTATTTTGGACTCACATCTCCTGCATCGATTACGACATTTACATCAAGAACTCCAAAATAAAAACACCAGGAAGTCTGTGTAAAACGCATATTGTAATCTTGATCAAGATAAACTGTTTCGCCGGTTTCTTCGTTTGTGAAGGTTTTATATTCTTTTTTGATTGTATCTTTCTGTTTTTCTTCTGATGCAATTTTTTTGAATTCTTCAAGCTGTTTAGCCTGTTCTTCACGCTTTTTTTCTTCTTCACGTTTTACCATTGCTTTTTCAACCTGAGTAAAGAAGTCAACAGCTTCAAAGTTATCAAGGTTTGCATCAATAAGAGCCAGGGCTGCATCACTTGCCATCTGGAGGTCATTGTTAATAAGACAGGTGCGTGCATTTTTCAAAACATATTTTTCTATTGCTGCATAGTTTTTTGCACCTTCATTTTCTGCAAGGATAAGTTTTAAAGCGCCAATATTTTTTGCACGAAAAGCTGCATCAATTCTGCGTGTAACGTCATCACCTGCTGCGGCCTGAGCAGAAAGAACTCCTGTGCCGATAAATGCAAAGATGAGTACCATAAAAATAAGAATAAGTTTGAATTTATTTCTTTTCATAGCGCTAAAATTATAAAAGGTTATCTCCAATTTATCAAGTTATTACTATAATATCGGCTTATTTATCAATTTTCCACCATAAAAAATTCAAAAAAAATGTATTTTTATGAGTTTTTTATCGATTTTTATCAAAAAGTCATAACCAGTTTGCACAAAAAACATAAATCTATGATATAATTATTCTATGGCAATAACGACATTAATCATCGGTCTAGACTATCCGGAAGGAAATCCTTATTTAACGGCTGGCCTTGACTCTGCTAGAAACATTACTCTTACTGCAAATGCCCGAACCGATTCTGTTCCCGAACAATGCTGCATCTGGAACAGAACCTCTCCTGTTTCTGCAAAAAATCTTATCATAAAAGCAGAAGCTTTAACCGGACAGCTCGACGAAGCCGTAATTATGTTCGATCCGAATATTGCTGCCCCGAATCTTCAGGGATTAGAAATTGAAACTTTTTCAAAAGCTGATGATGAACTGATACGCGGTTATCTTTATGCTGTTTCAGAAGTTCTGTCACGCTTTCTTAAAAAAAATCATGGTCATATCATTTTTATCCGGAAAAAACTGCTGGATAAAAATGCACAGTTTATTCCGCTTCAGGTTGCTTCTGCAGCTTTTACAAGCTTAGCGGAAAATCTGGCTGAACAGTTTGGGACTCTTGTTGTACCGCAAATCACTTTAGTTGAAGCTTCTGAAGAAACTGATGACTACATTGCACAGTGGCTTTATCCATATCTTGATGCAGCAAAAGAAACATCTGCAAAAAAACGAAAAGCACCACGCTGGATAAAACCGGGTGAAAAACCAGGAAAAAAGCTGTTTGGCTAAATATATGCTTTATTTATACCGATACACTAATATACTAGTATACATAGGTGAATTATGAATAAAAAACCACTTTGTTTAATAACACGTTCTCTAAGTGATTCTACAGGCCGCGAAATGTGGAAAGGCATGGTTGAATCTTGCCGTGAAACAAACACGCCTCTAGTCACTTTCCGGGGAGCTCAGCTTCACAAAGATGCCAGTTCAATTTTGTATTATCTTTTTAATCCAAAAAATTACAGCGGTGTCGTAACATGGGCTTCGGCAGATGCAGAACAAAATACAATAGATTATTACAAACGTTTAAACAATGTTCCCCTATTATGCGTATCATTAAAAATCGCTTCACACACCTGTATTACTGTTGACTGTAAAAAAGGAATGACCGAACTTGTCGATCACTTTATCGAAGTTCATGGTTATAAAAAAATTGCTTTTGCACGCGGACCTGTTGCCCATGTTTATGCAAAGGAACGTTATGAAGCATACCTTGAATCTCTAAAAAAACACGGCATTGAACCGGACGAAAATCTTATCACTCCACCAGGCGGCTGGTCTATTACAGACGGTACAAAAGCTGTAGACTTATTACTTGACCAGCGCGGACTTATGCCGGGCCGCGATATAGATGCAATTCTTGCAGTCGGTGACAATGTTGCCATTGGTATTCTCGAAGCTTTACAGCAGCGCGGATACAAAGTTCCTCACGACATTGCAATCGGTGGATTTAACGGCACCGAAGATGCTTTATGTACGACACCTCCAATCACTACAGTTCTTATGCCGTTCAAAGATCAGGGACGCAAAGCCTTCGAAATGATTTCTACAATGTCCCGCGGGACTGCGGTGCAGGATGTTAAATACGGAACCAGTATACTTGTTGCACAGTCCTGCGGCTGTGTTTCCGAGTCTGTAAAAAATGCCATTGCAACATTTAACAGACCAGAAAAAGAACTTTCTTTAGATTCAAACAAAGGCGGATTATTCAGACGAAGCACTTCACACATTCTTAAAAATAATCTATCAGAATGGCGGAGCAATTTAACAGAATCAATTCTGACTTCGTATGCACAAAAATATCTGTCAGACTTTAACCCGATTCTGCTCGACACTCTTCTCGACGATTTCCAGTATAGCCTTGAACATCGTAACGGGGAAAAATTCCTGAAGTCTTTGAATGATATTCTCGAACGCGAAAACTCAATGAATCATGACATTGCTTTCTGGCAGGATATTATTTCAACTTTCCGTGCAACATCTTTGCCATACATGAGTAAATCTGACATTGTTGATGCCGCAGAAAACATGTGGCAGCAAAGCCGCGTTCTTGTTACAGAACTCAGTGTGCGAATGCGCCGCCTCGAACTGCTGCTCAATAAACGCCACGAAAACATTCTGCGATCAATTAGTGCAAGACTAATTACCAGTTACGATGTAAAAAAACTGATGAACATTATTGCAGAATCAATTGCAAAAATCGGCATTCCAAGTGTTTATGTTGCATTGTACAATGATTCAGAATACAAGCCTGAAAACAAAAAAATTGCTCCGACTGCAAATCTTGTTCTTGCAGTACATCAGGGCAAACGCATCGATTTACCGGGTGACAGTGTAACATTTAAAACTGATGATTTTATTCCGCAGCAATATCTGCCGACTGATAAATTCTATTCACTGGTTGTTGAATCACTTCACTTCGAAAATAATTTTATCGGATACATTGTTTTTGAAAATGGTCCTGAAGACGGAAACATATATTCTGCACTTGCCGGTCAAATTTCATCTTCACTCAATGGTGCACTTTTACTTTCTGAACGTCTCCGTGTAAAACAAATGCTTGAAGATACACTTAACTCAATGAGTAACAAGGCTGATGTTGTAACCCAGCAGAGTGAAATTATTTCTGATAACGTAAGTTCAATTTCCGGTTCAATGGAACATGTTGCATCCAGTGTCCGCGATGTTTCTGTGCATATAGGTAATGTTCAGAACCTTGTTGATGAAGCACAAAAAATCATCAATGAAGCAAATGAAGCAATTGTTACATTAACAGAAAGTTCTAACAAAATTGCTCAAACTGTAAACATGATTAACGATATTGCAGAAACGACAAATGTTCTGGCACTTAATGCTACAATCGAAGCGGCTCATGCCGGTGAAGCAGGACGCGGCTTCAGTGTCGTTGCAAAAGAAGTTAAAGCACTGGCTGCACAAACAATGTCTTCTACAGAACAGATCCGCAACCTTGTTATTGCAAACCAGGATAATTCAAAGTTCTCTAAAGAAGCAATCATGCAGACAAAAAATGCGATTTCGAAAATCTCTGATTATTCGGCAAACATTGTTAATGCAATCAATCAGCAGGTTAGCGAAACTCAGGAAGTTTCAACACTTTTGATAAATGCTTCAAAAGGAACATCAGAAATTTTCAGTGCTGTTCAGGAAATTGCAAAACTTGGTGACAATCTGAAAGTTTAAGTTTTTTTTACTTTTGACAAAGTTCGTCAATTGCCAGAGAGATTGACGGGCGAAGAACATCCACATCGCGAGAATCGAGAATTGCAAGTCTGTAAATTGAAGATTCAATTAAAGCATAAAACATTTCATTCAGAGATTTTACGCTTACCTTCCGGAACTCTCCGTTATTCATACCTTCGATTAATATTTGAGAAAGCAAATGTCTTAAACGTATTGTTCTTCTTCTAACACGAAGTCCAGGATCTTTTCCCATTTTCTGGAGCTGAAGCAGATAAGAAAGAATTACATTTAACAAGCGGCGGTTTTTAAGACAGCATTCTATTACAGTATCCATGATTCTGTTTAAGCGCTCACAGCATGATAATGTTTTTTCTTCGATGATTGAACGGAGTGACAGCTCTAATTCCTGAGTAAGCTGTTTTATACTGAAGACAAAAATCTCGCGCTTGTTCTTAAAATAGATATATAATGTTGTTCTTGTAATTCCACAGCGGTCGGCTATTTTCTGATACGTTACATCTTCATATCCTTCTTCCATAAAGATATCTAAAGATTTATCAAGAATTTCGTGCCGTCGTTTATCATGCTCTACAACTATAGCCATCAGTGAACCCCATACATATAAAAACAGGTATCCAGATTTCCCGCTTTAAGTTTTCTTTTTGCCTCAGAAGTTTTTCCAATGCAGTTTTCAAAATTCTCGTTTGATGTAATAAAGCCCATACTCCAGTCTGGAAAGGCTTCGAACAAAGTGGACATTTTTCTGTAAAGTTCTTCGGCCTGTACGGCATCGCCTAAACGCTCACCATAAGGCGGATTCGAAATAATCATGCCTTCTGGATACGGTGCCCTGATTGCAGAAAAATCCGCCACTTCAAAATCGGGCCGCTGGATGCGTGCATCGCTGCCTATAGACTGAAGAGCCCGTCCCGCTGTAACACAGGCATGTTCCGCATTGATTCGGGCAAGCTCTATAGCACGCGGATCAATGTCAGTTCCTGTAATGCGGGCTGTTACTTCCGGCCGGATTTTTTCTGCTTCTTTTTTACGGATTTCGTCAGCGGCCTTTCTGTCAAATATTGCAAGATTTTCCAATGCAAAATGCCGTCCAAAACCGGGTGCCACATTATAAGCATACATTGCGGCTTCAATTAAAATTGTACCTGAACCACAAAAAGCATCGTGCAAAGGAATTTTTCGCCGCCATAACATATTCTGAATTAATACAGATGCAAGAGTTTCGCGTAAAGGTGCATTTCCGCCGTGGGTTCTGTAGCCGCGTTTATTCAGCGGTTCACCGGATAAATCGAGCAGAACCAGAACTTCATCTTTTTCGATGTAGACTCTAACATCAGCATTGTTCCCGCTTTCCGGCAAAACCTTCATGTGCCAGACATCCCCAAGCTTCTGATAAATTGCTTTATGCACAATAGACTGAACTGAATGTTCACTCGAAAGTTTACTGCCGCTTGTTCTGATTTTATCCACGGTAACTTTTACATCTTTTGAAAAATAATCCTGCCAGCTGATATTTTTTACGCCATCAAACAAAGCATCAAAATCTGATGCCTTAAATCTGTTTAAAACCAGATAGATACGGTCTGCTGTCCTTAAACACAAATTGGCCCGATACATCCCTTCTTCGGGACACATAAAATAAACACGACCATGTGCATTGCCCGTTGTTTTATAATCCAAATGTTTTATTTCGTTTGCCAGAATCTTTTCGGCACCCAAGGCACATAAAGCCACTAATTCAACCATGAAACTAAATTAACACTTTCACAAAAAAAGTTCAATTGTCAGAATAAGAAAGTCGGAATGCTTTGTCGGTTTTATACAGTAAATGATTTTAAACTTTCTCACTGAGATTTTTTTGTCTTTTCATTGTTTTTTTTTTTATTTGTGTTATAATAATAAAATCGTTTGGAATAATAACACACCAAACATAAGGAGGCTTGTTATGAAAAAGCTTATTTCTATTTTAGTTGTTTTACTTCTCTGTAGTTCTGTTATTTTCGCTGGTGACGGTGACAGAATCAATCAGTTCTTTGCTGGATTTAACTACCGCTTCGATGCCGACTTGTTCAAATCAAAGGTGTTCGAAGATAAAGAAGTTCTTGTTGGTGATGTAAAAGCAAAATTCAAAGAGGTTTTCGATAAAGAAGGTGCTATTACTTTTGGTATTGCTTCTTCAACCACAGGCGGTTCATTCAATCTTTACAACAGTTTTGCTTTAACACTTCCATATTACACAACAATCAACAATGTTATTGATAATCCATCTGGAGAAGCTGAAAAGGTAAAAGAAAACATTCAGTCTAATCAGTTATATGGTATTGGTTTTGACTGGATTATCGGTCCAAAATATAACCTGATTGACTTTGGAATTGCAAAGATTCCTCTGGTAATCGGTGGACACATTTATTCAGACCTTGACTGGGTTCATAACCTTAAAAACGGCGTTACAATTAAGGCCCTTGCAGGTATTGGCGGTATGCTTGGTGCAGAAATCTATCTTTCTTCAATCAACATCTTTGTTCAGTGTCAGTGGGCTTACGACTTTTATGCACTGTGCTGGGATCTTACAACACGCGACTTTAACCATGGTTACTCAAACGGTGTATTCAGTTTCATGCCACAGATTGGTTTCGGTCTGAAATACTAATGTAAGTCACATCCGACTGAGAAAAAAAGCTGTTCATGGAAATCTCCAGAACAGCTTTTTTTGTGCCAATTACGGCAAGCCCTGCAAAACCCGCGGCATACAACCGGCAAGTATTAAGTCTTTCCGCAATTCAATGCATGCTTTCAGCTCTCCCTACGGCAGCACAATTCCACGAAAATCTTCTATTTTTAAATAGCCTTTCCGTTTCATAAACATTTCAAGGCCGCGAACAATATTTGCCATGGCTCTTGGTTCTGCAAAAGTAGCACTTCCAACCTGCACAGCAATTGCCCCTGCCATGATAAATTCCACAGCATCCTGCCAGGTACTTATTCCTCCAAGTCCAACAACTGGGATCCGTTCTTCTTCTGGCAGTTTTTTCATCCAGGCGCAGACATCATACACCATGCGTAAAGCTATCGGTTTGATACACGGCCCCGAAAGTCCTGCCTTAACATTATCAAAAATCAAGGTACCTTTTTCCACATCAATCGCCATAGCCTGAAATGTATTCACGAGGCTTATAGCATCCGCACCAGCACGTCGCACAGCATCTGCAACTGCAATTAAATCTGGAGCATTTGGTGATAACTTTACCATAAGTGGCTTTTTTGTTGCTTTTCTTACAGCTCTTGTTACTTCATAAGCTGCTTTGCTTTCAAGCCCAAAAGCCATTCCGCCAGCCTTAACATTAGGGCACGAAATATTTAACTCAATCATCGGGATTTTTGTGGCATCCAGAAGTTCTGCACCCTTAACATAAGTTTCTATCGATGAACCGGAAAGATTTGCAATTGCTACTGGCGGCAGCTTGAGCATTGCAGGAAGTTTCTGTTTTATAAACACATCTATTCCCGGGTTTTCAAGCCCGATTGAATTGATTAATCCGCCGGATGTTTCGTGCAGCCTGATACCTGTGTTTCCAGGTTTTGGGTCAAGTGTTAGTCCTTTGGAACAGATTCCGCCGAGTTTTTTCAAATCGATTGTTTTTTCGTATTCCAGACCAAAGCCAAAAGTTCCGCTTGCCGCAATCACCGGATTACTGAATTTTACCCCGGCGATTTTTACACTTAAATTTGGCATAGCAGTTTTTCTGGATTTTGGTTTTACTGCACATTTTTTGTTTTCAGGGAATATCAGTTTTTCGCCTTCAAACACAGGGCCATCAACACAGCATCTTTTGTTTCCTTCAACTGTGGTAATTGTACAACCCAAACAGGCGCCCATTCCGCATGCCATGTACGCTTCCATGCTTAAATAACATTTTATACCGCATTCTCTGCAAAGTTCCTGTAAATACTTAAGCATTGGCGTTGGACCGCAGGCATAAACACAAGTATATTTTTCGTTTTGGATTGTTTCTTTATTGAACGCAACCGGTAAAATTCCATGAATACCAACAGAACCGTCATCTGTAGTAATTACAAGTTTTTTTGCTTTTACAATTTCTAACCCATAGGAGCCGGAACGGAAACTTGCATAAAAATCGTAGGTTTTTGTCTTTAAGGTTGATGCAAAACCCGCAACAGGAGCAACACCAATGCCGCCGCCAATAATTGCAATTTTTTCTGCAGGTTCCGGTTTAATGAATGTATTTCCCTGTGGTCCTAAAACATCAACCATTTCGCCTGTTTTTAAGGCACACAGTTCTTTTGTTCCCTGTCCTTTTACCAGAATCAAAAATTCTACATATTGAACAGAATCTTTTTCTTTTGTCTGATAAATACTGATAGGACGCGACAGAAAAACTTTGCTTTTTACAGAACGAAGCATATAGAACTGTCCCGGAAACGGTTTACATAAATTGCCGCTTGTACAATGCTTTAAAACTAATTTATAAACACCTTCGTGGATTTTTGTGCATTTTACAACAGAAGCACAAAAAGCCGGTAATTTTTTTTCATTATTGCAATCAGCCACGAAGTGCCTCCACAGCATTTAATAAATCTTCTTTAGAATTTTTTGCCGCTTTTTGTGCAGCCTTAACAATCAAATCCATTGTTAATTTTCCAGCTTCGCGAACATCAGCAAGTTCTTCGTCTTTTTTCCAGGCACAAAGAATACCGCGGCTTGAATTAACAGTTCCGCCGGCTTTATCAAGTAATGTTGCAGCAATGCGGGCTGCTCCACCTTGTGCACCATAACCAGGAATTAAAAAGAAAATCTCAGGATAAGTGTCGCGCAACTGTCTTGCATCGCTTTCTTCTGTGCAGCCTACAACAGCTCCTACCGGCGAACAGCTGTCCTTCCAGTCTGATGCACCGTAGCCTAAAGCCAGTTCCTTTGCAATAGCTTTCAGATTATTTCCAACGGCATCCAGAACAATTCCGCCGGATGCGAGAGCCTGTTTTTCTATATCCACCATGCCCGGATTTGACGTGCGAAGCAATACAAAAATGCCTTTTTCTTTTCCGCCTTCGGTTTCGCTTTTGCAGAACTCTGTAAAAGGTTTTAAGGTGTCAAATCCCATATACGGATTTACTGTAAGGATATCTGTTTCAAAGTCTCCCGAAAAATGAGCACGAGCGTAAGCTTTTGCAGTATCTGCGATGTCCCCGCGTTTTGCATCAGTAATTACAGGAATCCCTTTGTTACGCAAAATCGAAACAGTTTCAGCAAAGGCAATCAAGCCTTCGATTCCCATTTCTTCGTAATAGGCAATCTGCACCTTAAAACAGCCTGCATAAGGAGCACAGGCATCTATCAATGCTTTATTGTATGCTAGAACAGCCTGGGCTGGACTTGCATAATTGTTTAACACTTCAGGAGGAATATAACCTGGGTCTGTATCCAATCCTACGCAAAGTGGTCCATTTTTTTTACAGCTTTCCTGAAGCCTTTTCATCTGATGCATTTTGTTATTCCTTTATCAATTCAAATTTAATTTTTCTGCTTTCTGCATAATACTGAGCATAAGTTCCGGCCTTACACCTTATTGTGCATTGCTTTGGAAAATAATTCCCAATAAAACTTACGCTTTCTGGAATCGTAACGGCTTTTAGGGCATCATCGCCATAAAAAGCACATTCCCCGATTTTTTCTACACCGTTTGAAATTACAACTTCTTCAAGATTCGGGCACTTGGCAAAAGCCCAGTTTTTAATTTCCTTAATGTCTGAACCAATTTCTACAAAGGTAATTTCTTCATTATCTTTATATTTAGAAGTTGTAATAATCTTTGTGTTTTCAGCAATTATAAGTTTTCCGCTTTCAATTTTATCATGCGGATAGGCATCAAAATAATTTACATAATAATCAAGAGCATAATTTTCGTTATCATATTTTAAACCGCGAACCGAAACACTAACCACATCTCCTGTCTTGTATTCTTCAACATTATCTGGTTTCCATGCAATTATTGTTTTATGAACATCATTCCCGTTTTTCGAAATCTTAAAGTATCCGTCTGATTTTGCCAGTGAAAAATTCCATATTTTTCCATCCCGGTTTCGCTTCATCAAAACTGATACCTTGTCGTCTGCTTCAAAACCTGATGCAAGCATCACACAAAACGGATCTTCGGCAGTTGCAAATTCTGCAATCATGTTTTCCGGCGGCCACACAATAATTCTTGTTTCTTCTTCAAAGTCATCAAGCGATGTGTCGTGGCAATACTGTGCATAAACATTGCCTGCAATTCCAAAGCCGGTTTTTTTTGCGGCCGGACTCAGGATCCACTTGCGGTGATTCATGCTTTCTTTTTTTACATCCTGCGGAACAGAATCACGATTTAATCGGATAATTGCCTGAGGCAGCGACTTAAGTCCTTTTGCCAGATTGCTGTTTTTTGCCCCTTCTAAAGCACTTGTATTAAAATCACCGTTCATTCCTTCAACAGGTGCCACATTATTTGTAATTGTGTTATTAACGGCATTTGCAAAAACTGCATCCTGTGCTTTTTGAGAATATTCTTCATCAAGCGAAAGTTCTTTTAATCCAGAAATGTAACGCAGGGTATTTACCGCATTCAAAGCAGCGGCTTTTGTGTTTGCAGAAAGCCTTCCAGAATACATCTGTTCAGAAAAAACTGGTTCAGCTTCATAAATTTCATCCTGCAATTCTTCTTTTTCATAAAACGGATGATTTTTTACATATTCTCGTATTTGCTTTTGCGACGGATAATTCGCAGTTAAACCGCTGCGTTTTTTTAAATCCGACTGTGC
>JAEEGL016662674.1_pt1 | contig 17062 bp, 11 predicted proteins | sample 9134231 | NCBI WGS metagenome assembly JAEEGL01 (sample SAMN16246548, study PRJNA631951) | gut metagenome | biome: gut microbiome; feature: rumen; material: fiber-attached | host: Bos | place: Iran: Karaj | collected 2018-10
GTGAGGTCAATGAAATTGTCGGGCCCGTAAGACATAAAATTGGACCACTTCACCCACTTTATCGTGTATTTTTTATGCTGATTATAAACCTCATAATCTATCCCCGCATTCATAATGTTGTCTATCTCAACAATCTTGTCGAAATCGCAAGAAATATGCTTATTTTCGATATACTGTTGATAAAGGTATTGCTGAAACTGAGGATCTTGGATATTTTTTACGGCATACGACGCAAATGCATTGTCATATCCGCCATCGCCGGCGCTCAAAAACACAGGTTCAACCCTGACACGTTCCTTGGGTATGCCATACTTTCTTGCAAACGCGGCTATGATGTTCGCCTCACCTTCGTGCGAATAGTCCATTGGAAGCACGCGCCACTTTATATTAACACTTCCTTGATTTCCTATCTCGATTTTTTTCATTTATTTGGTGTTATGGTTCTCTTTTTCGGTTTATTTTCGTCTTGTTTGTTTTTTACAACTTCCAAAAATTCGTCGGTTTTAAGAATTTCCCGTATCTCTTCTTCAATTTTCTCCTCGGGAACAAATGTGGTTACCACTACCTCCGATACTTTCTTCTTTGATTCTTCTACCATCTCAGGAGTAAGGCGCTTAAATGGAGTTTTACCATATTTGTCCTCCATAAACGCTTTTCGAAGCAGGTTATTTGCGTACTCTTTCGCCTTAATGCCGTTCAAGTCGCAATATTCCTTTATTTCCTTGTAAAGTTCCTTGTCTATTTCCATTATAAGTCTTAAAAATGGTTAACTGCTGCAAATATACGAATATTTTCTTGAGTTTTTTCAGTTCTTTTTTATTTTTAGTATGAAAAAACACTAAAAATGAATGAAAAAAAGTATCCCAGCCTGATTTTGGGACTCGACATAAGCACTGCGTGTATCGGCATCTCGATAATCTATGATGATGGCGTCAATGAACCTCTTATTGAACTGATTTCGCACGTTTCCCCCAAAATAGACAAAAACATCAAGGGAATCGAAGCACTCATACTCAGAAAACAGATTTTCGAGGAAGATTTTCTTACGAAAATGGATGAGACATTGGCTAAAATAAATTGCCCGCTTAAGCAGATTACGGAAGTTGTCATTGAATCCCCGATGATTTATGCAACGGGGGGTTCCAATGCTGCCACGGTAGCGACGCTGCTGCAGTTCAACGGAATTCTTTCCGATTCCATTTACAGGACACTGCATTTAATTCCTAATTACATAACGAGTTATGATGCGAGAATGTGTTCATTTCCCGAACTGTTGGCTATCAGGAAATTCAACAAAAAAGGAAACATATATCCTCTGACACACATACAGAAGGCAATCAACGAAAACAATCTCATTCTTTTCGGGGCGTACCCCTTCGATTGCGACAAGAAACACATTATGATGAATGTCGTTTCTGAAAAATATCCCGGCATACCGTGGATATATAACAACAAGGGGACATTGAAGAAGGAAAATTACGATTCATGCGACGCCTTGGTATGCGCATTGGCATATTCCAACATTAAAAGGTACGGCGAAATTAAACCCGAAATCATATCCTGTATGAGAAGCGAAAAGGACGGTTCAACAGTGTTGGAATACAATGTCAGCGTGTGGGATAAAGTTTATACAAAAAAAATAGTTATTTAGCACATTTTCAAAACCTTAAATATTTGGCGTTAATTTTTATCCGAACCCACTGAGAAGTGGGTTTTTTTATGCCGGAAAAAGTATTTATTAAAAAATTAATGCCAATAATATGAGTACTTACAAAGACGTTGTCAAAAAGGCGATAGAGGAGGGCTGGTATCTCGACTCTTGCGGTTCTGATGAGCGTTATTACTCATGGGGCTCTTTCATGGATTTGTGCGGAATGTCCATTGAGGATGCTATGATTCCTGACAGCGGAGGCGGAGAAGGTGGCGATAAGACGAAGAATATCGTCAACGTAACCATGCAAAAGGGCAATGATGGGGAATATTCAATACATTTGGTTCCCACCAAGGCGCCCGAAGCCGACGTTATTGTTTCCATGACAGTTGATGGCGTATCACAGGTTATAACGATACCCGCCGGTGTCACCAATTTCGACACTGGCATAAAGGGTGAGAACCCCGCCAAGCCCTATGCTTCAGTAGGCAATATAACACTTAGTTCGGAAGACGAAACCTACAAATATAGCGCAAAGAACAATGTACAAACCGGCATCTTCGCGCTCACAATGGTGAAAAACGGAAACAAGACCACCGAACAGGTTAAATATGGAACCGAGGTGGAACTTACGTCGCCGGGTGAGAGAGAGGGTTACGATTTTGTTTGGAAAGATGGGAGCGGCAGCGTAATCACGGGCAGCACTTATACAATGCCCGAATCCGACGCAAAGGTTACGGGTACATACGTTGCCAAGAAGTACACGCTCACCTATAATATATATATTGAAAAGATTGAGGGCAACTCCCCCGTACTTGAGCACTTAAGCAGCGGAACTTCGGTTGTTGCTTTCGGCACGAAGGTTTATACCGTTATCGGCAGTCTTATGCCGGCTAAAACGGGCTATAGTATCGACGGTTGGAATGAGAACGGCACTGCCGTTACGAGCGCAACCACAATGCCCGCAAGGGATATGTCAGTAAACAACACCTATTCACTGAAAAAGTACACCCTCACCTATAAGGCGGATGGACAAATCATTGAACAGGATTCCCTCTATTACACGCAGGCAATAAGCCCCGCTACCCCTCCTGAAAAAACGGGATACACGGTAGTCGGATGGGATGTTGAAATCCCTGCGACTATGCCCGCGAGAAATATCACTGCAAATGCGGTATATGAAGCAATCAAATACTATATCAGGTATTTCGTTGATGGGGCACAGAAATATTCCGACGAACACACATACGGGGATTCGATTACAATCCGTGCAAATGAAAGCAAGGAAGGTTACACGTTCTCAGGATGGGATCCTTCAAGTCTCCCCGCAACAATGCCGGCGGAAGACATTCAAGTCGTTGGTACATTCAGCATCAACACATATACGTTAACTTGTATGGTTGACGGTGCCGAGTGGTACACCGAACATTATGAGTACGGCGCAACAATAGACAAATCGCTCATTAACGAACCTTCAAAGGTGGGCTACACGTTTACAGGCTGGAGTCCGGTAATACCTCAGACAATGGGCGCGGCTGATGTAACCTGCAACGCACAGTTCCAAATCAACCGTCACACCTTGACATATAACGTGGATGGCGAAGTTTATGAAACGTTCGAGTATGATTACGGTACGGCAATTACGCCGATAGCCGAGCCCGTGAAATCAGGTTACACATTCAGCGGTTGGGATGACGTTCCCGCAACAATGCCGGATAACGACGTTGAAGTAAACGGAACGTTCGAAGTTAATAGACACAGTATTGTTTACAAACTTGACGGCAGTGTTTATGAAACGATAAGCGGCGTAGCATACGGTACGGAACTCTCATTGATTCCTGATCCTGAGGGACGTGAGGGTTATACTTTCTCAGGATGGGAAGGGCTTCCCGCAACAATGCCTGATAATGACATTGAGGTAGTTGGTACGTTCGATATTAACTACCATACGCTTACATACTTGCTCGACGGCGAACAATATGGCGAACAGGAAAGCGTTGCCTACGGCACTGCTCTTACTCCGAGGGAAAATCCTGAAAGTAGAGAGGGTTACACATTCTCGGGTTGGACGGGACTTCCTGCAACCATGCCTGATAATGATGTTGAGGTAACTGGCAATTTCATAATCAATCAGTACACAATGTTGTTCGTTCTCAACGGCGAACCTTATACCTCAATAACCGATGACTACAACGCAGAATTTGCAGCGCCTGAGGTGAGTGCTGAAACCGGATACCACTTCACAGGATGGGCACCCGAGGTTCCCGAAAGAATTCCCGCACAGGATATGACATTCAGCGGGGCTACGGAAATCAACGTTCATACGGCTTCATATTACATAACCAACGAACACGGAGTACGTTCCCTTACCGCAGAAACTGACTACGCTTACGATGCAGTAATCGATTATCCTGACTTTACTGCACCTGACGGATATATATTAAGATGGACTAAGGAATATCTCACAATGCCCGATATGGATATAGATATTGAGGGTGAATATGTTGAGATACCGGACGCAACAATGGTTTATTATGGAATGGTTCCTCGCAGTGCTTCAACTGATTTTGAAGATTATGAACTGCTTGACACATTCGAATACGAAAGCGGTGTTGACAGAGATTTAACATTTACATGCCCGGGTGATCCGGAATACGACCCTTCATGGAGTCAAAGAAAACAGCAAAGGTGGGCGAGTGAGCATAGATATGACTTTTACATACTAGCACCTTCGAATACTAACGTGAATTTCGGAAACAGTATTGGATGGCAAGACATTGAAGCCATAGATCATGAATTCACTATTGATGGTAACGAATATACGCCTTACCACCTATTAACCGAAGAAGACTGCCCGTTCTCTATTGAAGTGGACGACCAGTGGAATATGAGAATAAAGATAACAAAGAATTAACGAAACAATATGGCACAAAAAGTAAACGCGCAAATATGGACACCCAATCTGCCGCTGGACGCTAAATCAACGCCGGTCGATACGTTAGAAGAATTGGCAGCAATTCCGATGTCGTATAGATATGAAGGTTTAACAATAACGGTTTTGAATACCGTTTATGATGAAGACGATGAGATAGTTTCTCAAAATCCGGTGGAATATTGGCTTGTCGGGGGTAGAACAAATGCTTTTTGGAAAATTAAGAAAGGTAATGTCGTACCCGACAAAGCAACCCTTCTCGCACTAAGTTCGGGCGCCTGCTCTGTTGGCCTTGAAATGGTTGTTCAAGCAGATGAAACTGATGGCGGTAAAGTTACCAAATATTGGGTAACCGCCATTGAGAACGGTGTGGTAACTTGGGAGAAGAAGGAATACGGCGCAAACGTGACAGTAGAAGGCGCAGATCAAGAATAATGAACAAATAAATTCGAATTTAATATAATATGGCAAAGTTTAAAGGTTTTAAACAGGTTTCACTCGAAACCTATCAGGCTACCAGTGCGGAAGACAAGAAAAATTATTTGTGGCTTGTCCGTGATATGAGTGGCGATACCGCCGTTCATTCAGCAATCTACTTTGGTACAAGGTTGTATGCTGAAGTAAACGACGACGCTGCCGTTGACCAAAAAGTTGCAAACATTATTGCTTCCCTTGGTGACGCTGTTGACGAAAATGGGGAATGGGTCGGTTTCTTACCGGTAGAGGAGCACGAACTCCTCGGTAACTCCGGTGTTACCAATGTAACTGATGCACTCAGCGTGCTCGAAGCCGCCATTCTTGCGAACACTGACGCTATTGCAGGTAAAGTAGGCCAGGCTGACTATGATGCCAAAATGGACGAACTTGATGCCGCCATTGCCGACAAAGTTGACGAATCTACCTTCAATGCGAAAGTCGATGAACTCGAGGAAAAAATCGATAACATTTCCGTAGAGACAATATCCGCCATAACACAGGATATTGAAGCCATCGAAGAAGAACTTGAAACCAAAGCATCTAAGGATGAGGTTACCGCCGTTGACGACAAAGTAGAAGCCGTTGACAACAAGGTTGATGCCGTATCGGATCAGGTTGCTGATCTTGAAACTGCTCTGTCTGCCGTAACCGACATGCTTGATACAAAGGCTAACGCATCTGATGTCTATACAAAGGATGAGGTCTATACAAAGGATGAGGTTGATGCTAAAGTAAGCGGCGCATTCCACTTTAAGGGTGACGCTGAAAGCATTTCTGCTGACGAAACCACTATTATCCTTCCTAACGGCGACGAAGTCGTTGCTTCCGCTGAAAATGAGGGTTATGTTTACCAAATTGATGATGTTGAATATGCATCCAATGGTGAAAAGTGGGTAAAACTCGGCTTCAACATTGACCTTTCTCAATACGCTACGAAAGAATATGTGGATGACGCCATTAGTGCTGAAACTGCAGCACGCGAAGCACTCGCTGAGGATGTTGCTGATGCACAAGAGGCCATTGCACAAGAAATTCAGGCACGTGAAGAACTGGCCGGCAGCGTAGAAGAACTCCAAGATAAAGCCACTACCAGTGCTAGTACTTTTACTGAGGCAGAGGCAATGGATCTTGGTCTCGGCCAAATCGTCTACATAACCAACCAGGAAATTGTTTCAGGTGTTACTTATCTACCCGGTGCTTACATCAATACGCCCGACGGTTTAAGGAAACTTGACTCCACCACTCCTTCAACAAGTTCTACTCTTGAAGAAAGAGTTGAAGCACTTGAAAGCCGCACAGGTACAATCGAAGATACTATTGGCAACGTAGAATTCGAGGGAGACTCCCTGACTGCTGCAGTTGCTGCATTACAAGAAGATGAAACCCACGTTATTAGCGGCGACGACGTAGAAGAATAATAATTTGCTAAAATCTTTTAATTGATTATGACGGGAACGACAATATTTAAAGGATTTAGGCAAGTAACCCAAAGATTTTTCGACAATCTCACAGATGTGGAAAAACAGGGCTACATATGGTTCGTGCGTTCCAACATTGAGGTGAGTGGAGGCACTGAAACATATGATGGCGACATTTTTCTCGGAACAAGGCGTTACGGACACTTCGGCGGCGAAGTAGAGGCATTGGAAATGAGGGTGAACACCATTCTTCATCAAGCAGGAATACTTGATGAGAGTGGCAACACAATAATTCTCAGTGCCATATACTTGTCAAAGGCCGAAGCCGAAGACTTATATGTTAAGAAAGAGGTTCTCTATAATGAAAACGTCTCCGCTGGAGACCTCGGTGTTTTTGTAATAGACGGAGACGATGCACCAGAAATTAATTAATCAAAAATAGCAACAACAAATGGCAAAACAAGTTTTTAAAGGTTTCAAACAGGTATACGGTGAGTTTACTGCCAAAAATGGTTACCTGTATTTTGTAAGAACAAACGACGGTGGCACTGACGGTTACTTGCTGTTCAACGGCAAGAAATACGGTAGCGCTGAAGATGTATACGATGTTCTTAACGCTAAGATTGGTACACTTCCCTCAGGGTATACCAGCCTGGTTGATTACATCAACGATCAGATTTCAGGTATTACCGAAGACTACGCAACAAACGAAGCGCTCGGTACTCTCAGCGGACGCGTAGACAATCTCGAAGCAATCTCCGCCGGCACTCGCCTCGATACACTCGAAGCAATATCTGCTGGCACTCGTATCACAGCACTCGAAGCAGTTTCCGCCAGCACTCGTCTCACAAATCTTGAAGCCAGTGCAGCAACATTTGCGACAATCGCCACCACCGATGCGCTCCAAACCGCAATAACGGATCTCGAAACAAGTACCCACACCCACAGCAACAAGGATCTTCTTGACACTTACACTCAGACAGATGCCAACCTCGCTGATGCAGTCAGCAAAAAGCATGAACACAGTAACAAATCCGTCCTCGACGGCATTACTGCTGAAAAAGTGGCTGACTGGGATGAGGCTGCTGCAAGTGCAGCTACAAAGACTGAGGTTGACACTCTCAGCGGAAGCGTAGTTGCTATTGAGGCTGACTACCTCACAAGTAGTGACAAAACCGCGCTCGAGGGTACTATTGGTACTCTCAGCGGAAGCGTAGTTGCTATTGAGGCTGACTACCTCACAAGTAGTGACAAAACCGCGCTCGAGGGTACTATTGGCACTCTCAGCGGTCGCGTAGACGTTCTCGAAGCAATCGACGCTGATAACCGTCTTGACACTCTTGAGGCAATTTCTGCTGACACACGTCTTGACGCCCTCGAAGCTCTTTCCGGCGACTCTCACACTCACAGTAACAAATCCGTCCTCGACGGCATTACTGCTGAAAAAGTGGCTGACTGGGATGGCGTAGCCGGTAGTGCAGATACTCGCATTTCTGCCCTCGAAGCAATCTCTGCTGACACTCGTCTCGCAACTATCGAAAGTGGTTACACTAAGAACTCCGTATACGATGCCTATACCGCCGCAACTAACAATGCTCTCACTTCTGCAGACACCCGTCTTGACGCACTCGAGGAGCTTACCGCAACTACTAGCAGCGCACTCCAAGAAATCGTAACCGGTGACACTTCCGTAACAGTAGGCGCAAAGGATGCTAGCAACAAGCAAACCGTTGCAGTAAAGGTATCAAATAAAAGTGATAATGCACTTGAACTGATTTCCGACAACACTAACGACGGACTCTACGTTATGCCAATCTTCTACTACGAAGAAGGCGACGCACTGCCCTCTGAATAATCAGTAAACAACTGACGCAATATTAAAGGGGATCGGAAACGGTTCCCTTTTTTATTGTATATTTGCAGCGTGTTAGAACTTGAGCGAATATATGGGATTATGGTTTCCTTCCTCGGCGAAAGCAAACAGGGTGGGTATATGAATGATACTACACAGTATCAGTTCAATTGCCCTTCTTGTGCTGATGAAAAGGGCTATGTAGACGGAAAATATAACTTGGAATGCGATTTTTCAAGATTAATTTTCCATTGTTGGTCCTGCGGATTCTCCGGTTCATTTTCACGGCTAATAAAAAAATACGGCGGACGCTCCTTGTTAAAGGAATACTTTGAACTCGTAAATTATCTCAAATCTTCCGCTTTATATGAATTTGCCGACGTAGAGAAGCATTTTGGTGCGCGGGAGCGGTTAAAATTACCGCAAACTTTTACCAAAATAAAAATATCCTCCTGTCGGGACAAAAGATTGAAAGAATACCTCGCAAAAAGGAACATCAATCAAAAAATAATCAACAAATTCAATATCGGCTACACAACTTGGGATGAAGAGGACAAAAATTGGTCCAACAGGATAATAATTCCGTCCTACGACGAATTCGGAAACCTGAATTACTTCATCGGGAGAGATTTTCTCCCTGAAAAGGAGGATTCGACGTTCAAAAGGATAAAATACAAGAACTGCGATGCAGATAAGAAGGAAATTGTGTTCCAAGAGAGTTTAATCGACTTCGATTCCGACATATACCTGTGCGAGGGTGGTTTGGATTGCGTTTTTATGAGCAACGCCCTCAGTCTTCTCGGGAAAACACTCCCGAAGGACTGCAAAACCTACGAAGCCATTGTTGAAAGGGCTAATGCCAAGGTAGTTGTATGCCTTGACAATGATACAAAAGAGGAGGAAACCCTCAAAATATGCCGAATGCTGAATGATACGCGCCTTTCCGGCCGGATATGGTATGTGAGAATGGACGAATACAAGGATTTCGGCGACGCTTATGAGAAAAACGGTGCTAAGGGTGCAATATCCTGTATCCGCACAATGCAAAAATACGACAAGGACAGAGATTTTTAAGATTATGGTAAAATATATTATAGCATGTTCTGATATTCACATCAGAAACCTCAGGAGGCAGGAAGAATACAAGGAATGCCTCAAAAGTTTCATAACGGAGTGTGAGAACTTCGTAAATAAGCACGGTGCCGACAGCGTAAGAATCGTTGTTGCCGGCGACTTGCTGCATAACAAACTCGACATTAGCGGGGAGGGTTACACAATTGCCGCGTGGTTCCTGAGAAAACTTGACGCGATCGCAAAAACCATCATAATTGCGGGAAATCATGACATAAGCATGAACAACCTGTCAAGGTTGGACCCGCTCAGTGCCATTTTTACAATGTGCGAATTCAATAATACGATATACCTTGACAGGGAACTCAGTTACGAATCGGGATGCTATGTTGACGAAAACATAACTTGGGCACTTTACAGTTCGTTTGATGAATTCGCCAGACCTAACATTGAAGAATATAGGATCAAATACCCCGAAAATACGGTTGTCGCGCTGTTCCACGGAGAATTGAAGAGCGCGAAGACTGACTCGGGCTACGTGTCTGAAAACGGCTACGAGGCAAGTTTCTTTGAAGGTGTTGACTTCGGAATCCTCGGACATATCCATAAAAGGCAGTGCATTGAAAATAATGGTGTGCCCCTCGTCTACTGCGGAAGCCTTATCCAACAGGACCACGGAGAAAATGTTTCCTCACATGGGTATGTGATATGGGACGTGGAGAAGCAGGATTATAAAGAAATTGATCTTAAAAATCCAGACTTCGGATTCTATACATTCGTAATAAACGGCATTGAGGATATAGAAAATGATTGTGAAGAAATCATTAATCTATAACCCGTATCCAAGTTCCTATTGTAGGGTACCCTCTACGATAAAACAATATTGATAAATTGCCTGGATTGGTGCCGGTAAAGGTGAATTCGCTGTTGCTGTACGAAATATCGGCTATAGTACAATTATCATCCCATATTGGCTGTTGCTCACGGTAAGAACTATCATAGGTACACCAACTAAACTCAGCATCCTCAATTTTACCACCAACCACTACCTTGCATATGTATTCATAATTTTCGTATTTAAGGCTGGATAAATATTTTTCTCTTTTACTAACTTTAAGTAAAAATTCCCCGGGAGCGATTGCTGAAAGTATTATATTATTTTCATCGACGCTTATTGCAACAATATTGCTTACGGAAGTGGTATTTACCCATGTTTCGCCGCCATCCGTAGAAACCTTGAATTCGAATCCTGCGGTTGTTGCACTTGATTCACTTACTTGAACGAATTTTTTTATCACCATACCAGGGATCAAGTTAATTGTCTTGACTGTATAATATACCTGTCCCAACGCTATCATGTTTCTCCTGTTCCCGTTAAATTTTGCATCGGGATTTGCACCGGTAGGCAGCGGATCCCAGTCAGGTACTGGCGGTGTCCACGAATCTTTAACAAGCCATTTCTCCCCACTTCCAAAAACATCTCCGTCAACATAATAGAAATTACCATCCCTATCTCTGCTGGCAACAAAATTATCGGTTCTTGTTTCTGTCTTGTTTGTGTCCGTATAATAAGTCCAATTATACATCTTATAGCAAGTTTCAGCAGTATGGCTTAACTGTAGCCACTGACTATCCATCCAATTCTTTTGTTTGCTAAAATGCCATGAGCCATACGGCTTTCCGTCAGCATGCTCAATCACATACCCCTCCGTGCCCGTTTCCGGATCCGGTTCCACTACAACCTCACAATAACATTTAAGTTTTAATTGCTCTAAATCGGTTCCATAATAGCTCACATAGTCATCCCACGCCACACGCCACTCCGATATCCATATATACCCATCTTCCGTTCTTTTGGATTCATACGTGACAGAAACGGCATCATTACCCTCAATACCGAGGCGAACAAAGGTATGGGTTAAAGCACTAATATTGAGCTCTCCGTCATCTTTCCTTTCAATATAATCTTCGGCACGATAATATTTTCCCGTCTCACGACTATAAAGCGTTGTTAAATCGTCAGAAATTGTATCAAAATAGATTATTTCATTAAAGTAATAATCCCCAAGATCAAATTCAACACCGGCATATTCCTCTTCACCGTGCAACGGCGCAAAATGATCATACACTCCACCCCTCATTTTAAACTCGTATGGCCCATTAGGATCAAGATAGAATTTTCCCTCTTCATTCATTGAATATCTTCCATCCCTATCTACCTCGCCCGCTATTTTCCTATACCCCTGAATGCCTTTGGTAACAACACGCGGCATTAGTTCATCCACTTCCTGCCTCCAATAATAAAACCACATTCTAACACTATCGCCAACACCAATATCGCCCGTTTGCCCTACCCACTGTGCGTTTTCCCACATGGGGGACATCCTAATTCCTTCATCTGCGGTACCTATTTCGCCATATTTCTGTCCGTGTATTTCAACGCTTGCGGTATAAATCCCATTATTACCAACATGACTTACGCCATAAGTAGTAGTGTAACTCGTATCCGCCAATGGGGTTACCATATCCACTTCTGCCGAGGTGCCTGATGAAATTATGGTTGTCTTAAGATGGATGGAATCATTACTTGGCCACGTAAAGTCGCCAATGGGATTATATTCTTCGGTAATCTCTACCCCGCCCAAAAAAAGTTTAAGCGTCACGTAATCGCCTTCGTGAAGAAGGAATTCATTTCCAAGGCAATCCGGGCCATATTGTTCAGCCCATCTATTATCGATGCCGCGAGCGCTACTACCGGGATGAGCAAAGGCGAGAAGTTCAAATTCATTGGCTGATATTGTTACGGAATCTTCTTTACCCATATATCTGGCGGTTATTAAAGAACTGCCTGTGCCACCGACAGCGCTCGCCACCATAACCTTCTCATTCGTATTGGAGTACGTCAGCTTTACTTTGCCCGTATTGGAGCTCGTCCACTCAACGTTACGGGCATCAACTTCCACACCTTCGTACACTACCTTTAAGTTTGCTGAAACTGAGTCGGAAATGCTTGTCCTGTCATACACAAGCTTCATTTGTCCAGCTTCTACCAATTCCACATTTATTTCATACCCGCCAATATAGCCCGACTCCCAATCAATTACTCCTGATTCTGTGAGGTAATTGTTTGCTGAAACCTGCCAACTAAAAGATTCCCCATCCGGAAAAAGAATTTCGTTGCCCATAATCGGCTGCCCATTAATGGAAACCCGAGCAGAAGACGGAATTACATTAAATTTCACCTTGCACATCATATTCAATATGATGGTTTTCTCTGATTCGTTTACTGCAATCTCACCGCTTTCACTTGTATATGAAACCTTATATGTTTTTACAATTTCTGCCATAATATTCAAAAAATTTATTCCCCTTCGGATTCATTTTCATTGTTCTCTGTCGGGTTTATCACCTTGTCTTCGGAGCTTGCAAAATATGACACTACCTGTCCTTCGTCAGTTACATAAGTGTATTTCTTATATCTGTCTTCTATAACGCCATTTACAAGCTCAACGTTCTTACTGAAATCATCGCTGACAAGAACCTTTGTAGTATCAGGATCGGTATAAATGGTTATTGTCTTCTGGTCAACGGGTGCGAGAACGACATTTACTGTCGCATCACCCGTAGCAATGAATGTTCCCGTTTTTGTTTCATGATGAACGCAGGTAACTTTATAATCAACCTCAGCGTCTACCTTAGTAGGATATGTCGTGCCCGTAAGCCTGCGTCCGTTCACTTCTATGATTGCGTCGCTCAGCATATCGCCGCTCGGATTCTTTACGCGGAATGTTATGGTGCAAGGTATTACGACTGTCGTATCCTTTTCAAGGCTTACTGTCAACGTAGTGTCTCCCGTAATTGTTACTGAACCTCTCTTAGTTACGTACGCCGTCTTACTTACCTCCCAAGAAACGGTGCTGTTATAATTCGCATAGGCAGTTTTTCTGGATACACCATTAATCTTCACAACCGCATCTGAAGGATTTGCATTAATAGTGAGAGTGTATTGAACCGGCTCTAATGCAATGTTTATGGTTTTATTGCCATTAAGGGTTACAAACCCCGATTTGCTTTTATAATTGTCAGCAGAGACGGTGTAATTTATTTCCTCTCCCCATTTTCCAACGTATTTGCCACCACTAAGAGGGGTCCCACTAACCATAACAGTGGCATTGACCGGGGTTGTCTTGAATGTTACCATGCATTTTTTATCCTCAGGAGCCTGTCCTTCACCATTTATTGTATAACGCCATATTGTAGTGGATGGTATCATTTGTTTCAAATAAGGCAAAATGGATGTTTCAAAATACACCCTAAAATCATCAACATAACCAGACATTACGTTGAAAGATATCTCCATTACCTTGGTGTTGATTATCGCATTAGCCGCTGATTCTGTTGGCGAAGTGGTAATCGTTCCGTTTTCAAAATCATAAATTTGATACAATACTGCGGCTTCTTCGTTGTCTGAAGAAATTTCATTATTCGTCGCGCCTTTAAAGAACCATACTTTTTTATTGTCAATGGTTTCTGAAATATCAATCTTCGCCGCATATTTTTCAAAATCACTGAGAAGTCCGTTCTCGCAATCAAACGCCTCATCGCCGAAAATATCGTTGCCTTTGTTTTGCTGCTCAATATGGTAGCCGAATGGATTTCTTATTCTATCAATAAATGTCTCACCGCCGTCATATTGCCAATAACCGTTGTGCGGGTTGTTCGCCTCATAACTTTCAACAACGGATTCCATGAGGATTATCTTGTCTCGATACTCCGTAACCCCCTCTTCTAAACCATCTGCGGCACAAACCCATCCGCTGTTTTCTCCCCCGATAATGTCAAATTTATCGGTGTCAACCAATATGAAATAATGGAAAAATGTATCGTCCTCAGTGAGTTGCGTAGATAATTCATAAAAATAGTCACCCAGCCCTGATATATCATCAACGTAACAAACCGAACCGTTATAAATCCTTGACTGCGTTATTGCGGAAAGTTCAGGTATGGTGTCAATGACGGTTATGTTCTTTATCGACTCATCATAAGTGTAATTGCTTTCCCCGTCAAACACACGCGGCTCGCCATCAAACAAAATTTTAAGGACATCTTTCTTTGCCCAGCCGCCCTTGCTTTGAAAAACTGTACCGCCATCATAATTGAGATTCCTGTCAAACCATGGGATTATATATTTTTCATCCCCGTTCTCCACATACGTAAACGGAAGCCCATCAAATTCATTGAATCCCTCGTCATCGGCGGAAATTGTTTGCATAGAAAGCTTCATGCCGTTCAACCTTGCAAGTTCAAACTGTTCATCAATATCTTTATGCTCTATATCGGCATTAACAGTGTAAACCTTTTCCGAAATGGTAAAGCCATATTCATTATCCTCATTCACAAGCCCGAAAAGTCCAAGAAGACTTATAATACCATCCCTCGTGCCCTTTTTCTTAAGGATCTCCTTTGAGTTGAGTTTGAGGTTTTTAAGGAAAATGTTATTCGCTTCCTCGAAATTGTAAGCCTTGGTGAATCCATCGCCGGCAGCCCATTCGATGACTATCTCCTCATCATTGGCGCCATTGTTCACATTGGACACGTCCCACCCTGAATTTTCCAAAGTGTCTGAAAGGAAATAATCGGGGAGATTATTGTCGTCATCATATGAAACATTTATTGCATGTTTTACTCCGTCAATGCGACGCTTGAGTTCATCAAATTGCCTTCCAAACGCCCAAAGCAGTCCTTCAAGCCTCGTCGTACCAATGTTATAATCCTCAACATCTTCATCCTTTGCGGGGTTAGAGAACGTCATGTCCATATTTTTTATAGAGTCATGCGTCAGCATTCTCCACAAATTGTTCGTATACTTTTCATCATAGAACTTTGCGAGATCAAGAAGATCGCCAACGTACTTTTCATAATCCGACGAAGAGGCATCTATACCACCATATTTACTAATGGGCCAGGTAACCTTACGGCGATATGTCATTATGCCATAGTCGGACTCATACGGCCAATCCAATTCTGCTGTGTATATTGGTTTGGAATCCCTATCGAGAAGCACTTTTGCAAAATCATCCAACCCCTCGAAGAATTCTTCAATTGCGCTTTCTTTTGGCGTTATCGCGAAAACAGTTGCCGTAGGGGTGTATAATCCGAAAGTTTTGGAACCATCGATTATTTTTCTCACCAAAAATTCTTCATTCGAACCTTCAACTTTTATTTTCGCATACGCTATGACATCACCATAGTCACAAGGTTTTTCATTTTCAACAACCGTAACTTCGCCTATTGTCTTCTTTTCGCCATTGGCTATGATGTAATACTTATCTTTATTTTCAACAAAATTTTTAAAGTAATCATTAGGGGTTTGTTTGAAAAAATCTATTCCAAAAGGATTTTCGAAATAATAGTAATTATTGGCTTGAATGGTTTCGAAAATTTCATACTCCCCCCTCGTCTCATTCCATTTCCACATCGAACTTCTAGGAAACGGCGTTGCGTCCGGCGTCTTGGCATACGCCTCACCCGGATAAATCTCCAATATTTTTCTAACCGTGGATTTTATCAACTCTTCGCAGCTTCCAAAATACGCAAAATCAAGGAGTGTGTGGTGTACAGTTTTGATATCTATGAGTTCTTCTTCCGTTACACCCGTCTTTGAAACGCATTTTTCTGTCCAGTAATATTTTTTTTCGGGATCATTGTTGCCTTCGCAACCATTCGGCGGCGTCATCCAAAAGCCGGGGCGCGGTTTCTTTCTCGCATTATCCTTGGGTCGGTAAAATATCCTGAAATTACTTTCGCCGTAAGGTATGGAACCGCTGTCCCACCCACCAAGATTGGTGGTGGTCATAAAATCACGCTCATAAACAACGCCCTTGTTTGTAAGTTGGTGGCGTTGCTTGATTGTGTAATTACTCCTGTTTATTTTATATTTGCTGGCCATTGATAATCTGGTTTCTTACTTCGTCAAGTTTATTCTCCTCTTCCTTGATAACAGTACTGTCGTATGCGATTTTGAAATCAGTATGCATGCCCTCGCTCGGATTGACAATGTTGCCATAAGCCGCCTGATGGTAAATGTTACCGTCAGAATCGAATGTGGTTATTATACCATTATCGAGATTCCTCAACTGCGAACCCTCGAGCATCGTCGAGATAGTATCAGCATCATGCTCAACCATTTCAATTTCGAGCATAATTGGATTGAACTTGGTATTGATGAGATAAATTTCCTGTCCGGTTTTTCCTATTACGGGGAGAGAACTCGGCTTGAAACTCATGGATGTCGAAGGGGTAACCGTGCAGAAAATTAGGTTACTACCGTCGTTGAAACGGTATCTAACAGCTTTCTGCATGGCGCTTCCCGTCATATTGGTAACCACTGGTTCGCACTTATTGTTGGAAGTGATTATCCTGTAGTCGCTAGTTCTTTCGCCGTCTTCAAGATATTCCACGCGGTACCCAACAAGTTCTCCATTGTCAAACGGAACTTCTGCACTATCAAGCACTATTCCCCTTATATTGGTGAAGTTTCCTGTTAAGGTACTCACGTCTTGTATAGTGGTTTTTATCTCTTTCGGTTTGATATACACTGAATATATCCCCTTACGGTAAAAAATGTCCATAGGGAGCCTGAGATTATACATTCCCGGTAA
>JAEEGL017210651.1_pt1 | contig 17062 bp, 17 predicted proteins | sample 9134231 | NCBI WGS metagenome assembly JAEEGL01 (sample SAMN16246548, study PRJNA631951) | gut metagenome | biome: gut microbiome; feature: rumen; material: fiber-attached | host: Bos | place: Iran: Karaj | collected 2018-10
ACCGTTTCCTTCAAGGTGAAGAACGTCGGCAGCGTGGCAGGCGCCGAGATCGCGCAGCTCTACGTAAAGGATAACGAGAGCACGATCTTCCGCCCCGAGAAGGAGCTCAAGGGCTTTCAAAAGGTATTCCTCGCCCCCGGCGAAGAGACCACGGTAACGCTGACGCTGGATAAACGCAGCTTTGCCTACTACAACGTGAATATTCACGACTGGCACGTGGAGACCGGCAAATTCACGATCCTTGTGGGTCCGTCCAGCAGAGATCTGCCCCTTTCCGCCGAGGTGACCGTGGAATCCACGGCAAAGGACGTGGTCATCCCCGACCTGCGGGAGACCGCCCCGGCCTACTACACCGCCAACGTGCACGAGATCAGCGACGCCGCCTTCGAGGCGCTGCTGGGCAGGCCCATCCCCTATCAGGATGAGGATACCCCCTATATCACGATAAATTCCTCTTTGGAAGAGGCGGACGGCACCCCGGCGGGCAAGAAGATCAACGCCGCGTTGGTGAGCCTGTTCCGCGCCATTTCCGGCGGCAACCCCTCGCAGGAAAAGATGATGACCTCCATGGCGCTGCAGATCCCGATCCGCTGCTTCATTTCTATGAGCATGGGCGTGTTCACCGAGGATATGGCAGAGGGCCTTTGCAAGATCCTCAACGGCGAGGGCACCATGCAGGGCATCGGCAAGATCATCGGCGGCATCGGCGAAGCCGTAAAGGGCATCGGCCCGCTGATGAGCTCCATCTGATCTGATTCTGATTACCTACGGTCAGCGCCGCCGCGAAAACGGCGGCGTCTGCGCAAATAAACGAAGAGAAATAAAAGGAATGTAATATGAGCAAATTACGGTTTTATCTGGCTATGGCCGCCGGAAAGCTGGCGGCTCTGCTGCTGCGGCTGACGGGCCGCAACGCCAGCTACATGCCCGGCGTGATCGCGCTGAAGCTGTGCGGCGATTTTCTGGCGCACCTGAAAAAGCCCGGAACGCTGATCTGCGTTACGGGCACCAACGGCAAAACCACCACAAGCAATCTGATCGCCGGGGCGCTGACACAGATGGGTTACCGGGTGACGAACAACTCCTTCGGATCCAACGTGGCTGCGGGCGTGGCCGCCGTGATGCTGCAGAATTCCACCTTTACGGGCAGGCACAAAAACGACTGGGCCGTGATCGAGGTGGATGAGCGCAGCTCGCTGCGTGTATACCCCTACATGGCGCCGGACTATATCATCTGCAACAACATCATGCGCGATTCCGTAAAGCGCAACGCCAACACCGAGTTCATCTCGTTCATTCTCAACGAGGCGATCCCGGCCGAAACGAAGCTGGTGCTCAACGCCGACGATATCATCTGCTCCAACCTTGCGCCCCAGTGCACAAACCGCACCTATTTCGGCATGGACGCAGAGATTCCCGCCGCGCCCGAGGACGGCAGCGCGAAGGACGTGGTGTTCTGCCCGAAATGCGGCGCGCGGCTGAAAGCGGATTACCTGCGGTTCCAGCATATCGGCCGCTGGGCCTGCACAGCCTGCGATTTCGCCTCCCCCGCGCGGGACTACGTGGTAACGGAGATCGACCGTGAAAACGGTTGGTTCACGGTAAAACACGGCGATCAAACCGAAAAGCTGCGGCTGGTGAACGATAATATCGTCAACGTATACAACTTCTGCGGCGCCATCGCGCTGCTCACGGAGCTGGGCATTCCGGCGCAGAAGATCGCCGACGCCTTCGGCGAGGCCGCGCTGGTGCGCACCCGCTTCGAGCAGGTGGAGGACGGCGACAAGAAGATCACCATGATCCTCTCGAAGGGCCAGAACCCCGTGGCGGTGAGCCGTGTGTTCAGCTACGTGGCGAAACGCCCGGGCGAGAACAAGTGCGTATTGCTCATCATCGACGACAAGGCCGACAACATCAACAACTCCGAGAGCACCTGCTGGCTCTACGACCTGGATTACGCGCCGCTGAAGGACGGGAGCATCGCCCACCTGATTTTTGCGGGCAAGCGCTGCCGCGACCACGTGCTGCGCGCCGCCATGACCGGGCTGGATCTTTCGAAGATCGAGACCACCGACGAGGTGAAGGACTGCTCGGCGCTGGTGAACCTCGACAAATACGACAACATCTACGTACTCTACGACAATTATTTTCTCGATGAAGCGCGCCGCGAAGAAAAGCTGCTGCTGGAAAGGATGGGGAATAAGGCATGAAGATCGAAGTACTTTACGGCGACATCTGCAATCTGTTCGGCGACTGGCAGAACGCCGCCTACCTGAAGCATACACTGCCCGACGCGGAATTTATTGAAACAAAACTCGAGGATACCCCCTATTTCGTTTCCGGTACGCCGGATATGATCTATATCGGCAGCCTGACGGAATCGAACCAGCGCCGGGTGATCGATGCGCTGCGCCCCCATACCGCGCGGCTGCAGGCGCTCATCGACGCGGGCACCGTGGTGCTGGCCACCGGCAACGGCGGCGAGGTGCTGATGAAGCATATTTCTTACGTGACCGAAAAAACAGAAACCGACGGTCTCGGCCTTGTGGACCTGACCGTAAAAACCGACCTCTTCGACCGCTTCAACGGCAAGGTGCTGGGCAGGTTTGAGGATATGGAGATCGTGGGCTTTCAATCGCAGTTCAGCACGGTTTCGGGCGACAATACAAAGTCCCCCTTCCTGAAGGTGGAGCGCGGCGTGGGCTACAACCGCAAGGGCGAATACGAAGGATATCGCAAAAACAACCTGTTCGTTACTTCCCTGCTGGGGCCCATCCTTCCCCTGAACCCGCTGTTTACCGAATACCTCGTGCGCCTCGCCGGAAAAGACAAAAAAGCCGCCTTCCGTACCGAAGCCATGGCGGCGTACGAACAGCGGCTGAAGGAATTCAAAGACCCGAAAACGGTGTTTTAACAATTCGGAATGCGTAAATACCTGCATCAATAATAGAGAACAAAAAACGGCCGGTCGGCCGTTTTTTTTTGTTATTCGGAAATCAGCGCCATGGCTTCGGCCCGGGTGCGGGCGTCGGCGCGGATGATGCCGCGCAGGGCGGAGGTGCGGGTAAGCGCCCCTGCGGCGCGGGCGCCGCGCATGGTCATGCACAGGTGCTCCGCCTCCACCACCACGGCCACGCCCTTGGGATCGAGTTTGTCGTTCAGAAAATCCACGATCTGGGCTGTGAGGCGCTCCTGCAGCTGCGGGCGGCGGGCGAAGTTATCCACGATGCGCGCCAGCTTTGAAAGGCCGATCACCTTGCCGTGGGCGGGAATATACACGATGTGCGCCTTGCCCACGAAGGGCAGCAGATGGTGCTCGCACATGGAATAAAGCGGGATATCGCGCACCACGACCATTTCATCGTTGTTTTCTTCATTGAAGAGCTTGATGAATTCCTTTGGGTCCTTTTCGAGCCCGGAAAAGATCTCGGCGTACATATTGGCAACGCGCTTCGGCGTTTCCACCAGCCCTTCGCGGTCCGGGTTTTCGCCGATGGCGATCAGAATCTCCCTGACGGCGGCTTCAATTCGTTCTTTATCCATAACGGTTCACCTGTTTCTTTGCGTTGATCACGGGGTATAGGTAACGGTATAGCAGGGGGAACCGAGCTTCAGGCCGAGCTTGTTCGTGAGCGCGTTCAGCCCCGAAAGCACCTGATCGCCCACCATCACCTCAAACACGTAGCCGCGGTTCGCGTCCAGAGAGCCGTCGTGCTTCGTGATGCGGATCCATTGCGCCGGATCGGCGGAAAGCGTCGCCCCCGGCAGATTGGCGCGGATCTTGGCGTAGATCTCGTCTTTCGTATAATTTTTTACGGTGGCAAAATTCGGCAGCGACGCCTCGAACGGGCTGCTGACCGATACCGGGAACTCGCTGTAGCCCCACACCTCTTTGGCACTGAGGGTACGCCCCGCCACCATGCTGCCGTATACCGTAAGCGCGGGCTTCAGGTTGGGATCGGAGGCCACGGCGATATATTCGCCGATCACGGCCTTTACGGCTTCGCGGATCGTTGTTTTCAGGGACGAGGGCAGGTTATTGTATCTGGAAAGCTCCATTGCGTAGCCCACGGTGTATTTGGTGGAAATGCTGAAGTTATAATACTTCATCAGCGTGAATACGGCCACGGCCTGGGATTTGAGCGCCTCGGGGGCGTCCCCCGCGCCGCCGATCTCCTGCGCCACGATGCGGCACAGCAGCTCGTAGGTATTGAGATATTCCCCTGCGTAGTAGGAGGTTTCCGGATATCCCCCGCCCTTCACCAGCACCCCGCCGGAGAAGTAGTAGCCTAAAATGGATTCATAGGGGTAACCGGCCTGCGCCATAATGATAGCGCCGTATTGCGAAAGGCCGACGCAGTGGCCCCAGCCGTAGTAAACGAAGGTGAAGGTGCCCGAGGGGGCGCTGATCACCGGCGCGGGCGGGATATAGGTGGGCAGCTGCCCGTACTGCGAATAGGGGGTCAGTTCAGCCTCCACCGTTCTGCCGCCGAAGTTCTCCAGCCCGATGGCCACCCGCAGAATCGCGCGGGCGTCGCCGGTGGTCACCCTACCGTCCGTATTGACGTCGGCAATCAGGATATAACCGTCGGAACGCCGTTCCAAACCGATGGCCATACGCAGCGCCGTGCGGGCGTCTGAAACCGTGATGCTGCTGTCGGCGTCCAGATCTCCCAGCAGCACGGTATCCGCCGCCGCGGGAAAACAAAAGGAACCCATCAACAGCGCAATACCGATCAGCAGCGCAATCGCTCTTGTGCGTAACGTCTGTTTCATAGGCAGAACTCAGTGAACGCCGCCGGGCAGCGTTTCAAATACGATGCCTTCGGTTTCCGGCTCCGAGAAAACGCCTTCGGGGGTATCCGCCGTTTGAAATACGGGCAAAAAGCTCAGATACCGCTGCGCCCAACGCTGCAGCGTGTAGCCGTGGGCGTGGAAATACCAGCCTCCCGCCGCCACGGCGGCGACGATGAGCACGGCCACAAAGGCGATCCAGCCCTTGAGACGCCCGGTCTTCTTTTTGGTTTCCGCCTGACGGATCTCGGTGGGCAGCCGCTCCAAGCGGCCAGCGTCGGCGTCGATGATGCGGCTGAGCAGCTTGCACAGCTCCGAACAGCAGCGGAACAGAAAATCGCCGGTACTTTCGCCGTAGAAGGAGCGCAGCTCCCGTACCGTGGTCTCGGCGTCGTTGGTTACGGCGATGTATACGGTTTTCGGCGCTTCGGGGTCGTCGCCCACGTAGTAGGCATTACTCATGGCCACGCCGTAGGGCAGCCCCAGAAATTCCGCAGCAGTGATGGAAAGGTTCACCACGTACTCGTTGGGCGGGGTTTTGCCCCGCTGCTCGGCCTTGGAGGCGATCGATACCCGCTCCGGCAGCCCGGAAGCATAGGAAAGGTACCGAAGGAAGACCTCCGCCGTTTTGGTACCGGCCAAGGCGATCTTCACGTCCTCGCGCGCGGCGGCAATGCCGAGCTGCTCCGCGAAATAGAACTGCATGGGCGCAGTGGAAAGATTTGCGTCCATCACCTGATTCAGGTAAGGGATCACCTGCCCGATCAGCAGCGCGCGGGTGCGTTCGCCCGCATAAGGCAGATAGATCACCGTGTGCCGCCCGCGGTTGCAGGCAAAACCGGCATAGAGCGCGTCTTTCAGCGCGAATACGGTGCTGTCTTTTACAACGCCCGCGTGGCAGACGTTGAAATACGCCGAATCCAGCTCCTCCTGCGAGGCGTTCTTCAGCGCGTCCGAAAGCAGCGCCTCGTCCACGGTGAGCTCCAGCCCCAGGCCTTTGCAGAGGATCTCTTTGGTTTCGGAATATTTTTTCTCGTCCACGAAGAACAGGATCGCCTCGGAATCCGAAAAGGCCTTGCCTATGGATACGGTGGCGTCCTTCAGCGTGGCGAAATGCTCAATGGCGGCGTTATCCGTGAGCACGTCGGCAAACGTGCGCTGCAGGATCTCGTTGAAGCTCTGATCCCGGTTGGACGGATCCGCGCCCAAAATAAATACTCTCGCTTTCATACACTTTCCCTTTCAATCTTGTGCGTGGTTCGATGCGGGTCAGTTGCCGGCGGCTTCCTCCCCCGGGGCGGCGTCGGAAGCCGGCGTTTCCTCCGGCGTTTCACCGGCGGTAGGCTCAACGGGCGTTTCGGACGCGGGCGCAGCAGGTTCCTCCGGCGCCTCGGTGGGCGCGGGCTCCTCCGATGCCGGAGGCGCCTCGTTTACGGCGTCGTCAGGCGCGGCGGACTCGCCCTCTTTGGTTTCGTTCTTATCCGTTTTTGTGGTGGCTTCCGCCGTTGTGGGCGTGCCCGTATAGTAGGCGGCGGGCAGGATCGCCGAGGAATCGTAATATACCAGCGAGGAATTGATCTCTTCGCTTTCTCCTTCGCGCAGCTGGCGCGCCACGATCACAAGGCGGCCGCTGTCGAAGCGGTAACGGTAGCAGGTATAAAGCATCAGCGTTTTATCGCCGGGCTCCACGTCCACACCCGTATGGATCACGGAACGCGCCTTGATCTGGTTCATTTTATACATGAACGAAGCATCCGACGAGAACGAGGAATACAGGTAATCGAATACGTAGCCGTTGTCGTCCGCGGGGTCGGCGTTGGTGAGCATCACGGCGAAGATCTTCCACTTGGTGGTTTCATAGAGCGTATCCAGCGTGATGATGGGCGCGCTCAGATATCCGCTGACGGTCAGGTAGTCTTCCAGCCGGTGGAACATCATGTGGTCGTGGGTGTTGTGGCCGTAGATCACGGTGTTTTTGCTGAGCCCCTCGGGCCCCATATTGCAGCCGCGCATGACGTAGGGATTGCCGTAGCGGCTGTAGTTTTTATAGAAATCGTGATATAAGTAGAAATCTTCGTTGGCGCTCTTCATGAGCACGGTTTTGATGCGGTAATCCTTTTTGGCGTCCGGCGTATCGCCCTGTTCCTCAATGTAGAGGTAACCCGCCGTATCGGGGTTCATGGCGTAATACTCGCCGAATTTTATATTCATGCCCTCGGGGAAGACCACGTCCGGATACCGGGCTTTCAGGGACTCCCACGTATCGGCCATTTCACTTTCGGAAAGCGACGGCGGATCGATCAGATTGCTGCCCATTTCGTTATCGGAATTGATACGGGCGCGGTAATTGCGGTAATAGAAGGCCAGATACACCAGCCCGCACACCAGCGCGATGAACGAGATCACGCGCACCAGCTTGCGGAACACCTCTTTGCCGCTGTCCCCCTTGGCGGGGAAGGCATTGCGGCAGAAGCGCTTGAAGCCTTCTTTTGAAAAATGGGTGCGCATGAAAAACGAGAATTTTTCACCGCCGGTCTTTTTGATCGTGCTTTCGGCCGGAGCGTTCACGCCGGACTGCGCCTTTAATGCGGTTGCTTCGTCGAGCCGTTCCGCGGCAGGCACCTCGTCTGGTGTGATTTCCGGCGCCGCAGGCGCGGGCGGCGTAAACGTGCCCTTCTGTGCGGGCGGGGGATTGTGTTCCATAGATGCTTCCATTTCGGCAACCTTGCGCTGCCGTTCCTCCAACTGTTTCTCTGCGCGTTTTTTCGCTTCTTCTTCCTGCGCTTCCTTTGCCTTCTGCTCTTTGCGGCGGGCCGCCTTCTCCACGGAATCGGCCCAGCGGGCCTTGAAGGCCTCGTCGCCGCCGAAATCGCTGGAAAACGCCTCAAGCACGGCGCTGTCTACGGTTTTCTGCGCTTCGGGCGTTAAGCCGCGCGGCTCCTCGGGCTCGGGCTCCGGCTCCGCTTTTTTCTGCGGCTGCGCGGGCACGGGCTGCGGGACGTTGAAATCCTCGGGGAAGAAGGAGAGCGGCGCAGGCGGCTCGGTTTTTATCGCGGCGGGGGCTTCGACTGCCGCGGCGGCTGTGGGCTTTTTCACCGCTGCCGCCGGTTTGCCCGCGTCCCGTTCGGGGGCGGAACGCCGCGGAGGTTCCTCGGCGCCGGTAAACCGGAACTGCCCTGCGGGCGCCGTGGGCGCGGTCTGGGGCGCGCCGCCGACGCGCTGGCTGATGCGGGCCGCTTCTTCCTTGGCCTCTTCCTCCCAGTCGGCGTCGTATACCACGCGCTCGCCGCTCTCGCCCACCCCGCGGGTGGGGTAGCGCACGCCGCCGTCCACGGTAAACTCAGGCCGGGGCGTATCGTGAGATTCCCGCGCAACAGCCCCTCTTACGCTGGGCGCGATCTTGCGGGAGATGCTGTCTTCCACTTTTCTGTCCGCAGCGATGGCTGCGTCGGCCTCGGCGCCGTAATCTCTGCGGGGAAAGGCGCCGCCGTCTCTGCCGGTGGCCTCCTCCGCAGTGGAAGCGGCGCTCTTGGCGTCGTATTTTGAAAACATACGGTGATATCCGGGGCTGTAGCTGCCGTCGCCGCCGATGATCTCACTCAGGATATCATCCACGTTGGCAGCGGCGCCTGCGCCTACGGAATCCCGCAGCGCGTCGGCGGCCTGATCGATCTCGTCTTTATTCGACATAGATAAGCTCCTCTGAAATTAGAATTCGTTGAACACCGGTACGGTGGCGTAGGGGTTGGCAAGTCCGTTCTGGGTATACCAGAGCTGGGGCATCCGGCGCGCGTCGTTCTGGTAGGCGTTATCCACGTTCACCGCAAGCACCTCGCCGGGGCGGGCCAGCCTTGCCACCACCACGCAGCGCGCGTCCACGTAATCGGGCTTGTTCATCATATACGTGCAGGTGGAAAGGCACAGCAGCTTATCGGTGGGCAGAATATCCACGTCCGGATTGATGAAGAAGCTGCGGCTCAGGATCTCGCCCGTGAAGGCGGGCATTTTCTCTTCGGTAATGTACGGATCCCAATAGTAGAATACGTGGCCGTTGTCGTCCTTCGGTTCCACGTTGGAAACGAAGCAGGCAAAGATCTTCCACGTATAATCGTTATAAAGCGTATCCATCTGAATCACGGGGTGCGCTTTATAATACGCCACGTCCATATACTCTTCCAGCTCGGCGAAAATGCGTTCGTCCGTGGTCAGGTGGTGGCCGTACAGGATCGTAACGCGGGAAAGCGAGCCGCTGTCCACGCCCACGGTATTGCGGAAATCCATCCAGATCGAGCCCCGGTGGTCTTCCTGCAGATAGAAGTTGGCGCGGTTGTATTTTTCGTTGTCGTCGGTGTGCATCACGGGGAAATCGATGCCGGTGCCGTCGATGCGGATCCAGCCGACGGTATCCTGATTCACGGAGTAGATGGGCTGGAATTTCTGCCGGATCCCCTCGGGGAATTTCACGCCCTTATAGGTAGGGGTAAGGGAGGGCGACATGGCCGACTGCACCTGATAGCAAACCTCTTCGGGGTTCGCTTCTTCGGGCTTCATGGCTTCGTAATCGTTCCAGTTGTGGGTAGAATGCAGCCACCAGGCTATGAATACGAGCACGGCGATATTGAGCACCGCCATCACGGCGATATAGATCTTATCGCCCTTTGTGCCCTGGTTTTTCTGTTTTTTCTTCAGCTCCCGCAGCTCCTCCGCGGAAGTATCGAGCCCGTCGAGATACGCCTCGTTATCGGGCGCGGCGGCGGGGTTGGATTGGGTTTCGCGCATGTGGAATTGACCTCTGTTTCTCCGGCGCCGGATCAGGGCGCTTCGGACTGTACTTCGCCATATTAAAATAATACGAGCATATAATACCATAATCACGGGGATAAAACAAGAGGTAATTATAACGAATATAGGATAAAAAATACTGAAATAATTTTTGAATGTGTATTTACTATATATAAAAAAACTGATATAATACAACATGAGCATATACGGCCCGTATCGGGCAAAAAAGGAGGGAAACACATGCGGCCGGGCAGGAAAAGCAAAACCGTTTCGGCCATCGCGTGCGCGGTTCTCTCTTTTCTTCTGCTGCTCTCCGCCTGCGGCGCACGGAACAATGCCGTTTCCGCCACGTCCTTCGCCATGGGCAGCCTGATTTCCGCCCGCGTGTATGCCGACCGGGCGACGGCGAACGCGGTCACGAGCGCCGCGTTCAAAGAGATCTCGGCGCTGGACGCGCGTATTTCCGCCACCGATGAGAACTCCGAGATTGCAGCCCTCAACCGGGGCGAAACCGTAACGCTTACGCCGGAAACGCTTGAAATGCTGCGCGATACCCTTTCGCTCGGCGCTTCCCTCGGCGGGCAGATGGATATCACCCTTGGGGCAGTGACCTCCCTGTGGGGCTTTTCCGCCGACAAGCCGCGTGTGCCCGCGCCCGAAGAGATCGAAAACGCGCTTGCCACCCGCGGCGCGGACAAGATCGTATTTGAAGGCAACAGCGTAACGCTGGCCCCGGGGCAGCGGCTCGATTTCGGCGCCGTGGGCAAGGGCGAGGCCTGCGATATTGCCCGCGCGCTGCTGGATACCTCATTTTCGGTACCCGCCGTATTCTCCGTGGGCGGCACGGTGCTGCTCTACGGGCAGAAAACCGACGGCCCGTGGACCGTGGGGGTGCGCGATCCCTTCGGCACCGCGAATGATTATTGCGCCGTATACACCTTTACGCCCGAAGACGGCGGCGACGCCTGCGTGGTTTCCACCTCGGGCAGCTACGAAAAAAGCTTTACCGAAAACGGCAAAACCTATCATCATATCATCGACCCCGCCACCGGCTGTCCTGTGGAAACGCAGCTCGTTTCCGTAACCGCGGTGAGCCGCAGCGGCCGGTGGAGCGACGCGCTCTCCACAGCCCTGTTCGTGAACGGCCTGAACGACATTTCCCTCGGGTGGATCGACGAATACCTGCTCGGGGCCGCGTTTATTTTCGCCGACGGCGGCGTTTGGGTGAGCGACGGCATCAAAGACGGCTTCCGGCTGGAAAACACGGAGCGCTTTCATTTGATCGAATATGAACCGTAAACGATTCTTCAAAAAATGGGATCTGATAGTCGTTGCCGCACTGCTGCTGGCGGCGGCCGCGCTGTTTCTCTTCCGGAGCGGCGGCGGCAGGCGCACCGCCGTGATCGCGGTGAACGGCGAAACGCTGTATGAGATCGAATTGGAAAGCGTGAAGGAAGCCTATACGATAACGCTGGAAAACGGCGTTTCGGTGGAGGTAGCCCCCGGGGAGATCCGCTTTCTTTCTTCCGATTGTCCGGGGCAGGACTGCGTCCGCTGCGGGGCGCTCACAAAAAACGGACAGGCCGCGGCCTGCGTGCCGAACAAAACGCTGATCGCGCTCAAAGGCGCGCCCGACGGTCGCGCGCCGGACGCCGTGAGTTACTGACGCCATGAACAAACGAACGAACGAAACCATTTCGCCCGCGAAAAAGGCCGCCCTTACAGGCATGCTGGCGGCGGTGACGCTGGCCCTCTCTTTCATAGAGCGGGCGCTGTGCGCTTCCCTGCCCCTGCCGCCGGGCGTAAGGCCGGGCTTATCGAATATAGCCGTTATGTTTGCCGCGGTGGCGCTGGGGCTGCCCTTCGCCATGGGCATTATCGTGATCAAGGCGGGCTTCATAATGCTGATCTCCGGCGCTTACGCCGGTATCATATCGCTGAGCGGCGGCGTGCTCAGCGTGCTGGGCTTTTGGGCGCTCGGCCGTTTGCGCGGCAAAAAGCTCTCCTACACCGGCATTTCCGTGGTGAGCGCCGTGCTGCACAACGCCGGGCAGCTGGCGGCGGCCTCCGCGCTGGTGGGCAGCGCGCTCTATTTGTGGATGGCCCCCGTGCTGCTGGTTTCCGGCGTGGCCTTCGGGCTCGTGACCGGGCTCACGCTGAACGCCGTATTACCGTCGTTGTTAAAAATATTACCGCATATACGCAAATCCGAAACATCTGAAAATGGAGGAAGATAACTTATGGGCAATTACCGACCGGACGCCATTTTAAAGGCGGTCAAAAAAGGCCGCGGCGGCGTCTTCGTATCCCATCACAAGCTCACGGCCGATATGGAGACCGTGAGAATGCCCGCCCCCGAGCGGGTGGTGCTGCCGATGCTGCAGCATATCGGCGCGCCATGCACCCCCACCGTAAAGAAAGGCGATACGGTGAGCGTGGGGCAGGTGATCGGCGACAGCGACAAGTTTCTGAGCGTACCCATCCACGCGTCGATTTCCGGCACCGTGGAGAGCATTGCGGACGTGAAGCTTGCCAACGGCACCATGGCCCCCGCCGTAACCATTGTAAGCGACGGCGAGATGCGGCTGTGCGAGGATTTGACCCCGCCGCACGTGGAAACCAAGGAGGATCTGGTGAAGGCGGTGCGCGCCTCGGGCCTTGTGGGCCTCGGCGGCGCGGGATTCCCCTCCTTCGTGAAGATCACGGTATCGCCCGATAAGCCCATCGATACGCTGGTGGTGAACGCCGCCGAATGCGAGCCCTACATCACCGTGGACTACCGCGAATGCCTTGAAAACTCGTGGAACATCATGAACGGCGTGTATACGCTCTCGGAGCTGCTTGGGCTGAAGCGCGTGGTGATCGCCGTGGAGGATAACAAGCCCGAAGCCATCAAGATCCTGAAGAACATTGCGGATCAGGATATCGACAAGGGCAATATCGTGCGGCTGATGACGCTGAAATCCCGCTACCCGCAGGGCGCGGAAAAGATGATGGTGCTTTCCGCCACCGGGCGCGAGGTGCCCGCGGGCAAGCTGCCCGCCGACGTGGGCTGCATCGTGATGAACGTGGGCAGCGTGGCGTTCGTCGCCCGTTACCTTGCCACCGGCAAGCCGCTGGTGAGCCGCACCGTAACCGTGAGCGGCGACTGCATCAGGAACCCCATGAACATCCGCGTGCCCATCGGCACCAGCATGAAGGATATCATCGATTTCTGCGGCGGCTTTACCGGCGAGCCGGTGAAGATCCTCTCCGGCGGGCCGATGATGGGCACGGCCATTACGGACCTGAACGTGCCGCTGCTCAAGAGCAACAACGCGGTGCTGGCCTTTACGAAGAAGAGCGCAGGGCTCAAAAAAGAGACCCAGTGCATCCACTGCGGCCGCTGCCACGCGGCCTGCCCCATGGGCCTGATGCCCACAAATATTGAGAAATACGCGCTGCTGAAGGACGCCGAAACCCTGACGAAGATGGGCACCATGGTTTGCATGGAGTGCGGCAGCTGCGCCTATTCCTGCCCGGGCGGCAAACCGCTGGTGCAGTATATGAGACTTGCGAAATCCGTGATCAGAGAGGCGGCGAAGAAATAATGGAAGAGAAAAAGCTGTTGACCGTAAGCGCGTCCCCGCATGCGAAAGCCCCCGCCACCACGCGGAGCATCATGCTGGACGTGATCATTGCGCTGCTGCCCGCGGGCATTGCCGGGGTCGTCATTTTCGGCCTGCGCGCGCTGGCCGTGATCGCCGTGTGCGTCGGCTGCTGCGTGCTGTTTGAGTTTTTGAGCGGCAAGGTGATGAAGCGCCCCCTTTCCATCGGGGACCTGAGCGCCGTAGTTACCGGCCTGCTGCTGGCCTATAACCTGCCCGTGACCGTGCCTCTTTGGATGTGCGCGATCGGCGCGTTCGTGGCCATTGTGATCGTAAAAATGCTGTTCGGCGGCATCGGTCAGAACTTTGCGAACCCTGCCATCACCGCCCGTATCGTGCTGCTGGTGAGCTTTGCCGGGGCCATGACCAACTTTACCGCCCCGAAAGCCCTGGACGCCGTGACCACCGCCACTCCCCTTGCCGCCCTCGGCGGCATCGACCGCGCGGGCGATATTCCGGCGCAACTGGCGGCTTCCGACCTGCCGGACCTGCTGAAAATGCTCTTCGGCGTACGGGGCGGCTGCATCGGCGAGGTGTGCGCCGCGGCGCTGCTGCTGGGCGGCGTGTATCTGCTGATCCGCCGCGTGATCAGCTTTGTGATCCCCGTGAGCTTCATCGGCACCGTGGCCGTGCTCATGTTCATTCTTTCCCGCGGCAGCGTGACCTACACGCTGTATGAGCTTCTCAGCGGCGGCCTGCTGCTGGGCGCCGTATTCATGGCGACGGACTATTCCACCTCCCCCATCAACACATTGGGCAAGCTGGTGTTCGGCGTCGGCTGCGGCGTTGTGACCACCGTGATCCGCCTTTACTGCGCATTGCCCGAGGGCGTTTCCTACTCCATTCTGCTGATGAACGTGCTCGCGCCCACCATTGAGCACTTCACCGCGCCGAAATATTTCGGTTACGTAAAACAGAAGAAGGAAAAGAAAGAGAAAAAAGAAAAGGAGGCCGCCGCGGTATGACGAAGAAAGACATTCTTGCGATCTTGAAGACCGCGATCTCGCTGTTCCTGATCTGCGCCGTGGCCGCAGGGGCCGTGGCCGCGGTAAACGCCGTTACGAAGGATACCATCGCCGCCAACAGCGCGGCCGCCGCGAACGAGGCCAAAAGCGCCGTGCTGCCCGAAGCGGCGTCCTTTGAGGACGTAACCCTCGGCGACGGCGCCGTGGGGTATATCGGCAAAACCGCCGACGGAACCGTTGCGGGCTACGTATTCAACACCGCCGCCTCCGGTTACGGCGGCAAGCTCGACGTAATGACCGGCTTTTCCGCCGACGGGGCCGTAACGGGCGTGGCGATCCTCTCCATTGAAGAAACGCCCGGCCTCGGCATGAACGCAAAACGCGATTCCTTTTTGAGCCAATTCACCGGCACGAACGGCGACCTGACCGTAATCAAGAACGCCGAGCCCGGGGAAAACGAGATTCTGGCGCTCACCAGCGCCACCATTACCTCCCGCGCCATGGTCAAGGCCGTGAACGCCGCGAGAGCGTACTATACCGAAGTTTCGGGAAAGGGGGAATGAGCCGTGGCTGAGAAGAAAAAGATAAACTACGGCAAAGAATTTGCCAAGGGCATACTCAAAGAAAATCCCGTGCTGCGGCTGGTGCTGGGCACCTGCCCCACCCTTGCCACCTCCACCAGCGTAGTGAACGGCGTGGGCATGGGCATTGCGGCCACCATCGTGCTGGTGTGCTCCAACATCGCCATTTCCGCGCTGCGCAAGGTGATCCCGGCCAAGGCGCGCATCCCCGCCTATATCGTGATCATCGCCTCCTTCGTTACCATGGTGCAGATGCTCGTAAAGGCCTTCGTGCCCGCGCTGGACGAGAGCCTGGGCGTGTTCCTGCCGCTGATCGTGGTAAACTGCATCATCCTCGGCCGCGCGGAAGCCTTCGCGGGCAAGAACCCCGTACTGGCCAGCGCCGTGGACGGCCTCGGCATGGGCATCGGCTTCACCGCCGCCCTGTTCTGCATGGGCACCGTGCGCGAGATCCTCGGCGCGGGCACCTTCCTTTCCGGCATCGATACCATGATCGGCGCGTTCGTGGACCTGAAGGGCTTTACCGGCTTCGATTTTACCGGCGCGCTGGATAAGATCGGCCTTGCGCCGATGACGCTGTTCGTACTGCCCGCCGGCGGCTTCTTCGTGTTCGGCGTGCTGATGGCCTGCGTCAACAAGCTCGCCGAGGGCAAGGGCCTGAAGAAAGCGGCCAACACCGGCTGCGAGGGCTGCCCCCACGCCGCCGCCTGCGGCAAACGTCAGGGAGAGGAGTGTGACGCCGAATGAAATTCTACATCGCTTTGCTCATCATGGGCATTTTAACGCAGAACTTCGTGCTTTCCAAGTTTTGGGCATCTGCCCGTTTCTGGGCGTTTCCAAAAAGCTGAACACCGCCGTGGGCATGAGCGCCGCCGTGATCTTCGTGATGCTGCTGGCCACCGCCGCCACCTACCCGCTGAACATACTGCTTGAGAAAAACGGGCTCGACTACCTGCAGACCATCGTGTTCATTCTTGTGATTGCCGCGCTGGTGCAGATCGTGGAGATCGTGATGAAGAAATACATCAAGCCCCTTTATAACGCGCTGGGCATCTACCTGCCCCTGATCACCACCAACTGCGCGGTGCTGGGCGTGGTGATCCTGAACATTGATAATATCACCGAATACGCCGCCTACGGCTACGGCTTCGGACACGCCATGATGAACTCCTTCGCCGCCGGCGCGGGCTTCATGCTCGCCATGGTGATCTTCGCGGGGGTACGCTCCCGGCTGGAGACCGCCGACGTGCCGAAATTCATGCAGGGGCTGCCCATCACGCTGGTGGCGGCTTCCATCGTATCGCTGAGCTTTCTGGGCTTTTCCGGCCTTGTGGAAGGCCTCGGGCTGCTGGGCTGAGGAGGGAACGAGATGAATCCGATTTTACTTGCTGTAATCATTGTGGCGGGCATCGGTATCGTTGCCGGCACGCTGCTGGCCGTGCTCTCCAAGATCATGGCCGTGCCTGTGGATGAAAAAGCCGCCGCGCTCGAAGAGGTCCTGCCCGGGGCCAACTGCGGCGCCTGCGGTTTTTCGGGCTGCTCCGGCTACGCCGCCGCCCTTTCCGGCGGCAAAACCGCCAACACCGGCCTGTGCGCCCCCGGCGGCAACGAGGTTTCCGCCAAAATCGCCAAAATCATGGGGCTGGCCGCAGAAAACATCGAACCCATGACCGCCGTGGTGTTCTGCCAGGGCAACAACGACAACGCCAACAAAAAGATGGTGTATTCCGGCGTGCCGAGCTGCAAAATGGCCACCCAGCTCTTCGGCGGCGAAAAGGAGTGCATCTACGGCTGCATCGGCCTCGGCGACTGCGCAAGGGAATGCCCCTACGACGCCATCATGCTGTGCGACGGCGTAGCCGTGGTGAATCCCGACCTGTGCCGTGCCTGCAAGCGCTGCGTGAACACCTGCCCGAAGAAGATCATCGGGCTGGTGCCCAAATCTCAGATGACCGCCGCCGTGCTCTGCAAAAACCACGATAAGGGCGCGCTCACCCGCAAGGAATGCAAGGCTGGCTGCATCGGCTGCACCAAGTGCGTGAAGGCCTGCCCGAACGGCGCCGTGAGCATGGATAACAACGTGGCGGTGGTGGATTTCACCAAGTGCACCGCCTGCGGCGCCTGCGTGGAGGGCTGCCCCACCAAGGCCATTGAGCTGCTGCATCTGCAATACCAGTAAATTGGAATTTATCGCTCGATGCGATAAATTCAAACGTGAAGTACGCCTTACGGCGAGTGAAGTGTTCGCTTGCGCGAACGTGAAGTATTTTGCTTCGCAAAAAATGAAGTGTTC
>JAEEGL010848548.1_pt1 | contig 17061 bp, 7 predicted proteins | sample 9134231 | NCBI WGS metagenome assembly JAEEGL01 (sample SAMN16246548, study PRJNA631951) | gut metagenome | biome: gut microbiome; feature: rumen; material: fiber-attached | host: Bos | place: Iran: Karaj | collected 2018-10
ACACCTTATCAGAAATCTACAGTACCTAAACGACATCAACGAGGCGCAGCAGTGGTCAAGGCAGATGCAGAAGCTCTTCCGTGATGCTATCCATGAGGCGAACAAGGCAGAAGCACCGCCGGGGACAGAGGTCAGGAAGAACGAGATACTACACTTGCTGACTCTCTACAAGCCGATGGCAGAGAGCAAGTACGGGCTGACGCGCATCGGCATCTTCGGCTCCGTGGCCCGTGGCGAACAGACCGAGGACAGCGATGTGGACGTGTGCTACGAGGGACGGGTGCCGTCGCTGCTCACGCTCGACCTCATACAGACCGACCTGGAGCGGATGCTGGGCAGTCGCGTCGATTTGGTGCGAGTGCGCGACGGCATGAACAGCCTGCTCCGTGAGCGCATCAGAAAGGAGGCCGTCTATGTTTGACCGTGAGATTGTGATGGACAGCCTGCGGAAAATCCGCACGGCCATCGAGACCATTCTGGAACGTGCCGCCGTAGTCAGCGACCCTAACGAACTGCTGCCCCGATACCCCGAAGTCTACTGGAGCGGCGTGATGCGTATGCGCGACAAGATAGCCCACCACTACTTCGAGATAGACACCGACGTTGTGTTCCGCACCGTGCAAGAGGACGTGCCGCAAATGAAAGATGTCATCGACAGGATGATTGCCGAGGTCGAGGGGCTGTAAGATATAGTAATGTAGAGAAACGCAAGGGCGGGAAGTCGAGGCCGAGGATGTCGGCGCAGCTTCCCGCCCTTTTTCGTACCGTTTTGTTACTTTTAACGGCAAAAGCGAATATGTTTGCAGAATTATTCGTATCTTTGCACCCAAGGAACAATAAAACGAAAGAGATTATGCCAGAGATTAGCCGATTCTTCGGAATCATCATAGCGATGTTCGGCGACGACCACAAACCGCCCCACTTCCACGTGCGCTACGGCGGCTACCGCTGCACCGTGACCATCAGCAAGGGCGTGGTGAAGGGCCAGCTGCCGCGCAAGGCACTGAAGAAGGTGTTCGAGTGGATGGATGAGCACTACGACGAGCTGATGGCGAACTGGGCACGCCTGCAGCAGGGAGAAGACGCATTGCCCATTGACCCTTTAAAATAGTAAAGTATGGAAGATCAGGAATTGCTTAGAGTTGTCGATGTGGAATACCTGCACGACTACACGATGGAACTGGAGTTCAGCAACGGCGAGCGCCGCATCGTCGATTTTAGGCCGTTGCTCACGGGCAGGCTGCGCGAACAGCTGCTCGACCACAGCAAGTTCGTACAGTTCGCCCTCACTGACTGGACGCTAGAGTGGTACAACGGCGTGGACTTCGCCCCCGAGAGGCTCTACGAGCTGGGCGTGGCGGCATAGTATCTTCGTTCAGATGAGTTTCAATTCGCCAACCGTGAATAAAAGTATTGATAAAACAAAATTTAGGTATACAACTTTTATTATGACGTTCAAAACATTCATTGAAAAGTATGAGATTAACCTCGCTCATTGTGAACTAAAATCTTCAGAAACCAAGTGCTATAAAGATTCAAATATTCCTTAACAACAAACAACTATAATGAAAGTAAGACTACTTACACTTTTTATCTTTATAATGCTGTGCTTCGGGGCAAAGGCCGCCGACGTGGTGTGGTTCGACGGACAACGTCCCGTCAGTTATCAGGTGGTGGGCAAGACAGACCCTGTGGTGAAGATTGCCCTTGACATGTTCTGCGGCGACATGCAGCAGGTGACGGGTATGAGGCCGATAGCATCAACAAAGGCCGCTATCCGCATCGTCCAGGGTAAAGGCACGGACGACGGTTTCCGGCTGAGCATCAAGAAAGGCCAGATCGTGGTCGAGGGACACAACGGACGCGGCACGGCATACGGACTGCTGGAGCTGTCGCGCATGGCAGGCGTCTCGCCGTGGGTATGGTGGGGCGACGTGGTGCCGGAGCGGCGTGTGCGTCTCAGTTTGCCTGAGACGTTCAGCATGGAGCACACCCCCTCGGTGGCCTATCGCGGCATTTTTATCAACGACGAGGACTGGTCGCTGCGCAACTGGGCGTGGAAGAACTACGAGAAGACCGACCAGTTTGGGGTCATGGGTCCCAAGACCTACAAGGCCGTGTTCCAGCTGTTGCTGCGTCTGAGAGCCAACGCCATCTGGCCGGGCATGCACACAGGAACGCCGGGCTTCTTCACCATCAAGGGCAATAAGGAGATGGCCGACTCGTGCGGCATCCTCATTGGCACATCCCATTGCGAGCCGCTGCTGCGAAACAACGTGGCCGAGTGGGACCACGCCAAGCGTGGCGCCTACAACTACATCACCAACCGCGAGCAGGTGCAGCAGTACTGGATAGAGCGCCTGCAGCAGGTGAAAGGCTCGGAGGAGTTCTTCACCATCGGCATGCGTGGCATCCACGACGGTTCGATGGAGGGCGTGAAGACGAGGCAGGAGAAGCTGGACGGCCTGCAACAGGTCATCGACGACCAGCGTGAGCTGATTCGCAAGTACTACCGCAAGGACGTGGAGAACGTGCCGCAGGTCTTCATACCATATAAAGAGGTGCTGGAGATTATGGAGAGCGGTTTGAAAGTCCCTGACGACGTGACGCTGATGTGGTGCGACGACAACTACGGCTACATGACCCGACTCTCGGATGCCGAACAGCAGCAGCGCAAAGGTGGGGGAGGCGTCTACTACCACCTGTCGTACTGGGGCCGTCCGCACGACTACCTGTGGCTCACCACCACACAGCCCGGCCTCGTCTACAGTGAGATGAAGGCCGCCTACGACCACAACTGCCGCAAACTATGGATTGTCAATGTCCACGACCCGAAAGTGGCTGCCTACGACCTGGAGTTCTTCCTTGATATGGCATGGGATATAGCGAGCCTCACCCCCAGCCCCTCTCCGATTGGAGAAGGGAGTAGAAAGACTATTTCCATTGAGCAACACCTGGAACGGTGGCTGTGTACGCAGTTCGGCGAAAAGGCAGGCAAGCAGCTGGCTCCTGCCATGAAGGAGTTCTACCGACTCTGTGGCATCCGCAAGCCTGAGTTTATGGGATGGACACAGGTCGAACTCGACAAGAAGCTATATCCCCGCGGCCGTTCACAGGTTATCGATACTGAGTTCACCAATGAGTTCGGTGGCGAGATGGGTCGCTATGTTTCTGATTATCTGAAGATATGCACAACAGTTAATCAAGTGGAGAAGCTCATTCGCCTTGAGCTGAGAGATGCCTTCTTCGCCGCCGTGAAATATCCCATTTTTGCTGCATTCAATATGGCCGCAAAGATGCTTTTTGCCCAGAAGGCCCGTTCCACCTACATGGGACAGACGGACAAAGCAATGGAGAACCGTGAGAGTACCATGCAAAAAGATGCTTATGCCAGCATGGGTCACTATCACAACATACAACTTCTGACCGACTACTACAACAACGAAATGGCCGGTGGCAAGTGGAAGGGTATCATGAACATGATGCCGCGTGACCTTCCCGTATTTAACCCGCCCACGCTGCCCTATCTGCCTGAGAAGTATCCGGGCAACGCCGGCATATCGTGTCAGCACTTGGATAGTGTGTTGGCACATGCCACCGACTTCGTGGCCCGCAACGCTGCCGACCACGATGCAGCCTCGAGAGGTTCCCAGCCTATCCAGATGCTGGGCCATTCGATGAATGCCGTTTCAATACCTAAGGGTGGCGAACTGGTCTATCATTTCACCACACAGAAAGAGGGTGATGCCACGCTTTACACGGCCATGATACCCACGCAGCCCAATGACAAGGGCGACCTGCGCTATCAGGTGACGCTGGACGACCAGGCACCTGTCGTTATCTCGCTGAAAGAGAAGTACCGCTCCGACTTCTGGAAGGTGAGCGTGCTGCGCGGCCAGGCTTTGAAGCAGACGCCTGTCAAGCTGTCGAAAGGCCAGCACACCTTGAAGATCAAGGCCCTGGACGATCATATCATTGCCGACCAGTGGATGATAGACTTCAAGGCTGGCCGTAAGTTCTATGTAATCCCTGTTACGAAATGAAGAAGATACTGTTTTCCCTCCTTGGATTAGTTAGCCTGACGGTATCGGCTCAGACGGCCGATGCCTTCAAGGGCGTATGGCCCGTGACTGACAAGGCCATGATGCGCAGTCTGAACGGCGAATGGCAGCTGAAGGTTGTCAAAGGCATCACGAACGATAAGGCGGTACCCCGGTGTGACGACAGCTGGGGGCGTATTCCCGTGCCGGGCTGTTGGGAACCATACGGGTTCTCGAAACCTAAATACGACTATCCCGACTCGTTGACGGGCTACTATAGGACATCGTTTGCCGTGCCCGCCGAATGGAAAGGCCAGCAGGTCATCATCAGCCTCGACGGTGTGCTGCGCGGCTACAACCTGTGGCTCAACGACCAGCTGGTGGGTACATGGGAGTCGGGCTATAACACCTGTCTCTTCGACCTGACACCCTATCTGACCAAAAAGGCATTCAATGGCGAGCCGCAACAGCTGGCCATGCGTGTCTACAGCCAGTTCCAGGGCTACGAGTTCGACTGTTTCGACGACTGGGCCACGATGGGTATCTTCCGCGACGTCACGCTGATGGCTGTACCAAAGACACATCTTTCCGACCTCACCGTGACAACGAAGATGAGCGGTGAGGTAACGGTGAAGGCCGAGGTGGCCAATGCAACGTCCAAAACCACTACCGACTATGAGATACTGGATGCACAAGGCCGTGTGGTGTCCACTAACGGCAAGATAGAGAACCCACAGCTGTGGACGGCTGAGACACCTTATCTGTACACTTTGCGGTTGCGTGTGAAGGAGAAGGGGAATGTGCTCCAAACCTTTACGCAGAAGATTGGCATCAGGGAGACATCCATCGAGGGCAACGTGCTGAAGCTGAACGGGCGGCCTGTCAAGCTGCGAGGTGTCAATGCCCACTCTACCGACCCCAACAGCGTCAAGGTCATTTCCGATGACCTGACGCTGAAGGACATGAAGATGATGAAGGAGGCCTCGGTCAACTACATGCGGCTGTCACACTATCCGCGTGAGCCTCGCTTCTATGAGCTGGCCGACTCGCTGGGCTTCTACCTGGTCAATGAGGTACCCTTCGGCTATGGCGACAAACACCTCGGCAGCCGTAGCTACCAGGACATTCTGAAGACACGTGCGCTGGCTACCGTCACCCGCGACAAGAACCACCCGTCGGTGCTCATCTGGAGCGTGGGCAACGAGAATCCGCTGCCGCAGACCTGTATTGAGGTGGGCGACTATGTCGGACAACTCGATGCCTCGCGTCCCTTCTGCTTCCCACAGGTGGGCAGCTACTTCCGCAAGTTTTGGGAAAAGGCAGGCATAAAGCCTTCTGAGAACGGCCCTTCGCCTTTCCCCTCGAAAGCCCCCATCTATGCGCCCCACTATCCCACCACCAGTCAGATGCGCGGTTTCTATCAGCATCTGGACCGTCCTGTCGTCTTCACGGAATACTGCCATACGCTGGGTGTCTCGCTGGAAGACCATGACCGACAGTGGGAGATAATCGAGCGCACACCAGGCATCGCCGGTGGCTCCGTCTGGGAGTGGGCCGACCAGGGGATGCCATTTAAAATGAGAAATGATAAATTAGCACCGAGAAATGGACAGGCCTACGGTTACGAGGAGCGCGTATTCACACTTCCCCTCCAGTCGGAAGGGGCTGGGGGAAGGACCAGTGGCTTCGAGATGTTTGGCAACAAGGGCACCGACGGTGTGGTGTATGCCGACCGTACGCCTCTGCCCAACTACTACGAGCTGCAGCACAACTATGCGCAGGCCTTTGTCCGTTCGGTAAACTGCGACGGTGTCGCAGTATACATGACCGTCCACAACCGCTACGACTTCCTGAACCTGAAGGATAACGTTGCTTTCCACTGGACGCTGACCAACGACCGCGATACCGTGGTCCGTGGTGCTTTCAGTCCTGACTGCGCACCACGTTCTTCTGTTCCGTATACCCTGGCATTGCCAGCGCAAAAGGGACTGGCTATTCTACATTTCGATATCGTTGACAAAGCGGGACACGCCATCCTCCACCAGTCGTTTGTGCTGAACAAGCCTCAGACAGAGTGGACGGGACACGGCAGTGGCTCCGTGTTGGTGCAAGAGACAGCTATCCGTACCGGACGTAAACCCACAATGGCTGAGCGCCTCAAGCAAGGTAAACGTTTGCTGCAAAAGTATCTGTTGCCGATAGAGAATGAACAGGTGAAGGCAGACATACAGAGCCGTCCGATAGACGGTGGCGAGGAACTGACTGTTACCCTCACTCCTGATAGCGCTGATGTGTTCCGTTCAGAATTAGGACTCGCCTATCTTTTGGACGCAAGGATTGACCGTGTGCAGTGGATAGGCCAAGGCCCCTTTGCCAGCTATCCAGGTCGCCATCAGGCCAACCGCTATGGCTTCTGGGCCAAGCACGAGGATGACCTCTATTTTGAGGGCAACCACGGGGGCGTGGATGCCGCCTTCCTGTCTGACAAGGATGGCAATGGCATTCTGATCGTGGGCGACAGCCTGGACCTGAACTTCGAGCAAACCGACCGTGGCATTGTCCTTACGGTCAATGCTGCCGTCAGCGGACAAGGTCCCAAGTTTTCCAAGACTGCTTTCAATGGTTGGAAGCCAGGTGATGGACCGGTGAGTGCTACATTCCGCAGCTATTATATCAAGGGGGATGTGATGCCACAGGTTCTGAAGCGGCTCTTCTCCCCTGCAGCTGCTGTTCCGGCACCCTTCAAGCCCTTCCTCACCCAGTATGACACCTATCTGATGAAATATAACAATATCAAACAAGAATAATATGAGACGATTGCTGCTTAGTTTATTATTTGTCATTTGTCAATTGCCATTTAGCTTTGCCCAGCAAAGCGCCAATATCGTGTTCATCGGCAACAGCATAACCTATGGTGCCCTGCACGAGCAGCGTGAGTTGACGGCTCCTCCTGTCCAGTGTGCCCGATGGCTGTCACAACAGGAAGGCATAGACACAGTATATATCAAGAATTGTGGCCGTAGCGGACGTACCACTTATCACTTCCTGCCCAATACGAAGGACGTTATCCCAGCAGGGGATAAGACCTACTTTGGCGATGTGGTGTCGAAGACCCGTGAGTTGGTAAAGACCCATCCTGGTCTGCCACTCATCTTTAGCATCATGCTGGGTACCAACGATACCGTGGAACGTACGAAGAACAAGCACACTGAACCCGGCGACTATGCCATGAACCTCATTGCTATCATCGACTCGCTGCTGCAGCTTTGGCCCGATGCACATGTGGTACTGAACAAACCTACGTGGTACTATCCCGACTACCACACCAGGGGGGGCTCCATTGCCACAAAGAAGAGTCTGAAACTGATTGATGCCTATTTCAATGTATTCCCTCAGGTGATTGGCAAAACCAAGGCAGGCCATGTACACATTGGCGATGGCGAGGCATATAGTTATTTTGAGAAACACTATAAGACCGATGTCTTTGAAGAAAAGGATGTCCGTAGCAAGCGCTATTGGCTGCACCCAAACGAACAGGGAGCCAAGAAACTGGCAGAATATTGGGGCAAGGCATTGCTGCCCGTACTGAAGTCGTTGCCGAGAGCCCGCAAGTTCACCGTCAACATTACGCCCGACGGAAAGTCTAACATGGTGGCCTACCTGCCGGAACATCCCACGGGTCGTGCCGTTGTCGACTGTCCAGGCGGTGGCTACAGCCATCTGTCTATGCAGAACGAAGGTCACGACTGGGCCAAGTGGTTCAACGACCAGGGTATTGCCTTCTTCGTGCTGACCTACCGTATGCCGGGCGGCGACCGCACCATCCCCATCAGCGATGCCCAGCAGGCCATTCGTACCGTGAGGGACTCGGCAGCAGCGTGGCATGTCAATCCCCACGATGTGGGCATCATGGGCTTCTCGGCCGGTGGCCATCTGGCTTCTACTGTCTCCACACACAGCGAGTACGACTGTCGTCCGAACTTCTCGATACTGTTCTATCCTGTTATCTCGATGAATGAGCGAGAAACCCATAAGGGGTCATGCGTGAACTTCTTGGGAAAAGAGGGGCAGAAGGACGAGCGGCTGGTAAAGGAGTTTTCCAACCACAATGCCGTGCGCAGCCATCTCACCCCACCAGCCATTATTCTCACGGCCAGCGACGACCGTGCCGTGCCTGTGCTGACCAACAGCATCCCCTATTATTCGGCCATGCGACGTGCTGGTAACCAGTGCTCTATGTACATCTATCCCTCGGGCGGCCACGGCTTCGGATTCCGTAGTACGTGGGCCTTCCACGACCAGATGCTGAACGACCTGGGGATGTGGCTCAAGGCACTGCCTTCGCCCCGAAAGGATGCCGTCCGCGTGGCGTGTATCGGCAACAGCATCACCCACGGCTCAGGCATCGACATGCAGGAGCAGCGAGCCTATCCCGCACAGCTCGGCAAACTGCTGGGCAGTGGCTATCACGTGAAGAACTACGGTGTTGGCGGCCGTTGTATGATGGCCACTTCCGACCGTCCGTATATGCAGGAGCAGGCTTGGCGCGACGCCAAGGCATTCCTGCCAGACATTGTGGTCATCAAACTCGGCACCAACGACTCGAAGAACTATCAGTGGAACCAGCAGCAGTATGAGCGCGACTATCAGGCAATGATCGACACGCTGAAGGCACTGCCTACGAAGCCTGCTATCTATCTCTGCACACCAGTCAAGGCCTTCCGCGACAAGTGGGGCATCACCGACTCCGTCATCGTCAACGGCGTCATTCCTGTCATTCAGAAAGTGGCCAAGCACAATAAGTTGCAGGTGATCGACCTGCATCCTGTCATCACCGATGCACAGGACATGACTTCTGACATGATTCATCCCAACGACAAGGGGGCTGCCAAAATGGCCAAGACGATAGCGGAGGCCCTTGAGCAGACTGTGGCCACAAAGCGCTGATGCAAAAAAACTTCTATTATAATTTTGTGGTATGCATATTTATTTGTAATTTTGCAGCCAAATCTACTAAAACAAATAAGAGAGCTATGAAGAAATTGTTATTATTGGCCATGATGATGGGCATGACGGCTGTGAACGTTAGCGCCCAGCGCATCATCGACAAACTTGACCGTGGCGTGGTGGCCGTAAAGACGACCAGTGGAGTATTCGTCAGCTGGCGCATCCAGTCCGACGAGTACTACGACGTCACCTACAACCTCTATCGCAACGGTTCGCTGGTGGCTGAGAACCTGAAGACATCCAACTACACCGATGCCGGCGGCAGCAGTTCCAGCAGCTATACCGTAGAGGCCGTCAAGCGTGGCGTGAAGCAGCCCATGAGTGCAGCTGCCTCGACATGGAGCAACAGCTATCTGGAAATCACGCCCAAGCATGACAAGAGCATCACATCAACCCTCGTACCCAACGATGCCTGCTGTGCCGACGTGGACGGTGACGGACAGGTGGAGATATTGCTGAAGTACGACAACAGCGAAGAAATCGTCAATGGCTTTCCAAAAGAGGGTAACAACGGCGAGTACACCATTATGGAGGTGCTGAAACTTGACGGTACCGTGCTGTGGTGGGTCAACTGCGGCCCGAACATGGGCGACTTCCAGAACAATGAGCAGAACATCGTGGGTTATGACTGGGACTTGGACGGCAAGGCCGAGGTGCTGATGCGACTGGAGGAAGGCTCCGTCATCCACATGGCCGACGGCTCCACCTATACCTTTGGTGCCGACGGCAAGAACGGCACGTCATGGACCAACTACCGCCAGCCGAAGACAGGTGGCGTTGAGTGGTTCACCCACTACGGCAATGAGTTCCTCGTCTACTGTAACGGTCAGACTGGCGTTCCCTATCAGGTCATCGACTTCCCCTGTGCCCGCTACGAGAGTGGAGAGACCGACCTGAACAAGGCTTGGGGCGACGGCTACGGCCACCGCAGCAGCAAGTTCTTCTATGGTGCCCCATACCTTGACGGTCGCAAACCCAGCATCTTCGTGGGACGTGGCATCTATACCCGCCACAAGTTTGTGGCACTCGACGTGGATCCCAAAACGCACCAGCTGACGGAACGCTGGCGCTGGATGAACAACCAGAAAGGCTCCCCCTGGTACGGACAGGGCTACCATAACTACGCCATCGTCGATGTCGACTGGGACGGCCGCGACGAGATTGTCTGGGGCGGTATGGTCATCGACGACAACGGCAAGGGACTGTCCACCACGGGCTTTGGCCACGGCGATGCGCAGCATCATGGCGACCTCAACCCATACCTCCACGGACAGGAAGGTTTCTTTGCCAACGAGGACCGCCCAAACAACCACTATCGAGACCTCACCACGGCAAAGCTCTACTACCGTAGTGAGGGAGGACGTGACGACGGCCGCGCCATTGCCGGCAACTTCGTCAACACCGTGCCGGGTGCCGTCGGCTTCTCGGCTCACGACACCCCCCCCGTCAGTCTGGTGGAGAACAAGCATCTCGACGTGCTGAACACTACCAATGGCATGGCGCAGAACTTCCGTTGCTATTGGGACGGAGACCTGCAGGAAGAGACGTTCAACTATATCAACGGGCAGAACACGGAAGGTGCGGTGTATAAGCCGGTTTCTGGCAGCACATGGGTGTTTGAGGGCTCGCTCACCAACAACAGTACCAAGGGTACGCCCTGCTTCATGGGCGACATCCTGGGCGACTGGCGTGAGGAGTTCATCATGCGTACAGCCAACAATCGCATCCGCATCTATACCACCACCATTGAGACCAAGTGGCGCAACTACTCGCTGTGGTACGACCATCAGTACCGTAACGGTATGGTGTGGGAAATGTGCGGCTACAACCAGCCACCCCATGTCAGCTACTTCATCGGCGAGATGGAGGGCATCACGGCAGCTCCACCTGCATTGACGATGGAAGGACGCAAGGAGGTTGTAAACGGTGGGACAATCTCGCATAACGGCGAGGAGGTCATCACCTGTGAAGCCAGCGACATGACAATCAATATCAGCGATGGTGCTACACCTTATTTATATATAGACAATGCACCGTCATGGGTACAGGGGTCGGCTCCGTCGGAAGCTACCGCTGCCAGCTATGCTATTTCCTATCAGTACTACACCCACACCCTGCAGGGCGGCGGCTTCGGCGGCAGCACCCGTGTGGTGAAGCAGGGCGACGGCATCCTGACCTATCCGGAGACAGACATGTCATACGCCGGCAATACCGATGTGTGGGCAGGTACGCTGAACCTCAACGGCTCTATCGCTAACTCACCGCTGTGGCTCAACCGCCTCACCAATCTTAACACACTGGCGAAGAGCATCACCGTGAAGTCGCTCAAGGCAGACTACGGAGCAACCGTCAACATAGGTGGTACGGATGCCATTGGTACGCTGGTGGCAACCGACTCCCTGACGCTGGGTTTTGGCTCACGCCTGAAAATGGATGTCTATGCAGCCAATGACGCACTCGACTTGAAGACAGACCAGCTGAATACTGCCAAGCTCATCGTAGAGAAGAAGAACTGGCAGTACGGACCGGAATACAAGCAACCTGTCATTGAGTTCATCTGCCACTTTGCAGCAGGCGAGGCCGCGATGACTGCCGGCGAATACGTCCTTGGTACTGTGGGGGCTGTCGAAGGTGATGTCGCCAACATCAAGATTGAGGGTATCTCGAAGGTGAAGAGCGAACTGACTGTCAAGGACGGCTTGCTGGTGCTGGTCATCGAGGGTGTACGCGACCCGATAGACATCGAATGGAACGGTAACGTCTCGTCGGCATGGGACGTGGCTAATACGGAGAACTTTGCAACCCACGACCTGGCACGTGCTGCCGAGACCTTCATCGAGGGTGACAACGTCTATCTGAACGACAACGCTGCAAGCACTACGGTGACCATCGCCGACGGTGTCGAGGTGAAGCCCACGGCCATCTACTATACTGGCTCGAAGGACTACACCATCACCGGTGGTGGCAAGATTGCCGAGGGTGCGTTCTACAACAACGGCTTCGGCACCATCACCATGAATACCAACAACACTTACACGGGTGGCAACCACCTCACAGGCGGCATCACTAAGGTCAACTCGTTGGCCAGCAACACACAGGCATACGGCAACCTGGGTGGCATGACCACCAGCTCTGCCCTGTTCACTATCGAGAACGGTGCCGTCCTGCAGAATACGGAAGCCGTCACCCACGGCTCGGCCATGAAGATGGTGGGCAACGGTGTCATTCAGACCAACGCTTCCTTTGCCCAGCAGGGAGGCATCACCGGCGACACGCTCGTCAAGGCCGGCTCCAACACACTGTCCATGACGGGTACCCTCAGCACGGCACGTACCATCATCCGTGAGGGTAGCATGAACTACAGCGGCAACAGCTATACCAAGGTGGTCGAACTGCAGGGAACGTCATCCATGTCGGGCGACGGCTTCATCACCTCGCCGGTTTACGTGGCTCCAGGTGCTAGGGCAACGATGACGCTCACCAATACCTATTACAAGGCATACTCCGGCACACTCACCGGTGAGGGCCAGCTGACCATCAACCCCACCAACACGGTGAACCGCGTATCCATCACCGGCAACTGGATCAACTTCCGGGGTACGATAGTCTACAACAATACCTCCATCCTGATGCCGTTGAAGAACAGCGGTATGCCTAATGCCACACTGAGTACGGGCAACGCTACCAACATCGGTATTGCGGCATCGGGCAACAGTGCTGCCGTCACCTATCATATCGGAAAGCTTATCGGAACGGGTACACTGCGCCACAAGGAGGTGGACTTCAGCAGCTCAAGCGGCGTGTCGGGCAACGTGACGTGGAAAATCGGCAACACCGAACTCGGAGACTTTAAGTTCGACGGTGTCATCTACGATGCGGGAGGCACCAACAAGTCGAACTTCGAGAAGGTGGGCGACTGCACCATGACCGTCGGCAACAACTGGCAGAACAGCGGTACGGTGAAGGTGACTGAGGGTACGCTGGTCATCAGCACGGGCAAGACAGTCGGTACAGGCGCACTGACCGTCGGCGAGAACGGTACGCTGCAGGGACTAAGTGCAACGGTCAGAGTGTCGTCCAAGAAGAACGGCTTCACCAACAGTTCCGTGACCATCAATGGTGCATTACGAACGGGAACGGAAGGCAATTCCACCACCGGCTACTGGTATTTCGGCAAGGCACCGCTCACCATTTCTTCTTCAGGCAAGCTGTATGTAGGTGTCAACAAGTGCTCCACTTCAGCTTCTGTTCCTGGCTGTACTCACTATTGGAGTGAGGAGTCGACAAGCTCCATCACCTTCAAGGACGGTGCCACCGTCAGCGTCTACCTTGCATCTTCCTACGATCCCACAGCCAGCATAGGCAACGACGTGGCCAAGGCTGACTCCTTCTATGTGTTCAACTTTGCTAAGGCAACCGTGGGTGACGTGAGGTTCGAGCTGCCTGAACTGCCTGCTAACTATTCCTGGGATACCAGCATGTTTAATACAGGCTACCTGTACGTTCGCTACGCAGGTAAGAAGGAAGATCTTAACGGTGACGGCATCGTCAACGCACTGGATATTCAGATGCTCATCAATGCTGCCGTGGCTGAAGAGACGGATCCGAAGTTTGATGTCAACGGTGACGGCGTCATTAACGCCTTGGACATTCAGATGGTTATCAATGCAGCTGCAGAGGCGGCAGCACGACTGCTTCAGCTATAGTTGGAGTCAGGGGGCTTCACTCGAAATGTTGAAGCCCTCTGACTGCCAATCATAAAAAATATTAAAAAATGTCATAGCAACATTATTCTTTGTGTTTTTTACACTATCTTTGCATGGTGTTTGGCAGGCTACTGCTGACAATATACTAATGAAACTACTATATTCAATTATTTCTATTATTAATTAACTAAAAAAAAACTGTTATGAGAAAACGTTTACTTTTTGCCTTTATGGCAATGTGCGTTGCAGTATCAGGTTTTGCGCTTTCTGAAGGAGAGTTCGTCTACACTCCACAGGGAAGATTCCAGATTACTGGTGCAAATCTGAATGCAAACAACACCTTCCAGGACATGACTGGTTGGACGGTAGTTGGTGAGGGTGTGGCATTGGCCGACCTCTTCAATACCAATGCTGACGGTTATGCTGCTGGCTTCAACTCAGTTCAGAGTACAGCTGCTAACGCAGGTCAAGGTATGTACTTTACTTTTGTGCCTACCGATGCAAGTGCCACATACGTGGTAAGCTTCAAAATGAAAGGTGCTGTCCTTGACAATGTGAAGATCAGAATTCCTGGTGACGGTAACAAGAAGCCGGACAACCTGGTGAAAGTGGCTGGTAACGATGCCAATGTCTACACCTATCCCGCCACTGAGGGTGAGGTGATTGTCAACACCGCCGAGGAACTGACCGAGAGCTGGCAGACCTTCAACTATGCCATCCAGGGTGACGGCACTGCACGTACTTGGTACATCTCGTTCACCACAATGGCTGCTACCATCGAGATTGCTGACCTTCAGATTGCTCCCGCTCTTCAGTTCGCCGACCTCCGTCAGCGCGACCTCATGCTGGAGAAACTGAATGCCTACAAGAACTGCTACGCTTGGGATGCTGCTCTCCTCGCTGACTTGGGTTATGACGAAGCCATTGCCAACCTCGAGGCTATCGGTGACGAGACCGGACAGGCTGAACTCGATGAGCAGATTGCCACCGCAAAGGAAATCATGGATGAGTTCATCAAGGCTAACATGGACGACTATCTGGCCGGCAACACAGACAACTATCTGGGCATCAAGGAAACTTCAGGTAACATCCAGAAGGTAAGCAATTACGGTGACTGGACTGCTACGACCACAGGTCGTGCATTCTGGAACAGTGGTGCTTATCCCGACCTGGGTCATTATGCCGGTAATAGTGCATGGAACTGGAATGATGTTGAATCTCCTATGGGTGTCTATATGTCGAAGACGCTTGATCCAGGTTCATACGTGTTTAGCATCGAGAGCCTTGCAGCAGTCCGCGAAGACGCGACATCTTCTTCTTGGACCAACAACGACGGTTGGGATGTTGCATACGGCGTGGCATACGTTGTGAAGATGGTCGACGACGTTGCTACCGATACTATCGTTTCTGTGATTAAGGGCCTGGAGTCCCTCAACTACACACCGTTCATCGCTGTTGCCAAGATTGCTGAAGCTGGCACATACGAAATCGGTTTCAAGGCTTATTGTAAAGATGCCTACAAGGAACTGAAGAACGGTTCTGTGACATACGTCGCTAACGCTTCTATCTGGGGCAAGAACGACAACAAGTACAACCAGAAGCAGCTGGGTTACGAGACTGATGTCCGTGAGCAGATTACTACCGGCCGCACTCAGTTGGAGACTGCAAAGGAGAACATCGTCAATGCTGAGTACCTCTGGGGTAAGGCAGAACTGCAGGCTTGCGTAGACACTGTCGAGGCAAAGATTGCTGCTTACGAGCTGCTGGATCAGGATGCCATCATCGCTACCTATCAGGAAGACTATGCCAAGTCTACTTCTGTAGAGACCGGTTACCTTGTATATACTATCTATCAGGAGGCTGTAAAAGACATCATTGCTGCCAACAAGAAGTTCGTGGCCGTCAACGACACGCTGGCTTCCATCCAGACTGCTATCGACGATGCCAAGGCTGTGCTAGTGATGCGTATCTATGGTGCTTCAACGGGTAAGGCTGACCTGCAGGCCGCCATCGACAAGGCTGCGGGTGTACAGGCTGAGATGCAGAAGGTAGACTACAGCGAGGAGAATGCTAATACCATCAAGGATGCCAATGAGGAACTTGCAGCAGCTGTTGAGGCCTTCAAGAACGCCGTTCCCGCCAGTGCTATCGCTACTATCGTTGACATCGACTTCGAGGAAGCTGCCGTTCAGGATGCTGAGACTGGTCTTTACAGTGTCAATGGTGCTGCCGGAGCTATGGAAATCTCAAGATTCTCTCCTGTAGGTCCTACCGACGAGATGCAGCAGCCATACGAGCAGGGTTATTGGTCCAACGGTGAGCAGCTTTGGAAGGGTTACCTCCGTATTGGTAATGGTACCGGTACTGTGGTCTTCGATCCCACACAGGATGGTTCGATGGGTTCCAACATTCTGAAGGTTGCCTGCGATATGTACATCCAGGGACTCAGCGGACGTTCGCTCGGCTTCTTCTTGAAGCATGAGGTAGAAGGTGAGGAAGGTATCCAGGATGAAAACATCTTCGGCCTCTTCCGTAACTACTATAATGGCACAACTGAAACGAACACTTGTAACGTTGACGAGAGCAAGATTTGGGCAAAGTCCGGTGGCTCCTACAACAACGCTTCTCCTGCTGATGCAACAGACTCTGTAACCGCTAATCCGCTGCAGAAGACTCACTTCGAGGTGATTATGGACTATGGCACCAAGAAGATGTACTGCACTGTCAGCAGTGTGAACGGCTCTGCCACTTCTGAGCAGGTTGACTTTGAGGGTATTCCCACCAAGTTTGTCGTCCAGAGTAACTACAACAACAACGACCGTCGTGCATGGTTCGACAACCTGAAGATTGAGCGCATTGCTGCCGAAGAGGTGAAGTACGCTCCTACAGACCTGAACCAGGACGGCATCACAAACGCTTTGGACATCCAGCTGATCATCAACGCTTGTGTAGCTGAAAGCAAGGAAGAGAAGTTTGACATCAACGGTGACGGCTTTGTGAACGCACTGGACATCCAGGAGGTGATTAATGTCGCTGCTGCAAGTGCCAGATTTGGTCTCGTATTCTAATTAAAAAAGCATTTTATCAAAACAATTTAAAACAAAAAGCAATTTATTATGAAAAAGATAAAGATTTTCGCAGTTCTGGCTGCTGCAATGTTTGCAGGCAACATGTTTGGCCAGACCATCACAGCCAACGATGTAACCATCGAACCGGGCAAGACAGCTGATGTGACCTTCACCATCACTGCCGATACGAAGGCAGCTATCGCCGAGTTCAAGCTGACTCTTCCTGAGGGCATCGCCATC
>JAEEGL013711492.1_pt1 | contig 17061 bp, 17 predicted proteins | sample 9134231 | NCBI WGS metagenome assembly JAEEGL01 (sample SAMN16246548, study PRJNA631951) | gut metagenome | biome: gut microbiome; feature: rumen; material: fiber-attached | host: Bos | place: Iran: Karaj | collected 2018-10
GCATAGCCAATGACAAATCCGGAAAGCACGAAAAAGAAATCGACTGCAAGGTATCCATGCGGAAGTGGGGTAGAACTAAAACATTCGAACACATGATAGATAATGACGATAAAAGCAGCAACTCCACGTAAGCCATCCAAAATTTCGTAATGGGGCTTTGTATCCTTGTAAGCAGCTGCTGAAATGCTTCCTGTTGACATAGATTATGTAATTAATTCTTTCATTTTGATTTACAAAAAAAGATGTTCGTTTTGAATACGACAATAGTATCAGTTCAGAATTTTGAAGAATTATCAGCTATTCTCCGGTATGATTTTGGAATTGGTGACCACTAATTCCAAAATCGATGGTCACCAACTTATCAATCGGTGTGTATCAATTAGTGAATCGGTGGTCACCAATTAAAAATTGACCGTGGAGGAATACGCATCTGACCAATGATAATCTTTAGTTTTTTTGCGTGCTCTCTCATATCTTTGTTGTACCTTTGTTAATAAATGAATGAAGAAATTAGAAAGATTGCTGTATTATTGATAGGATGGTTGGGGATGTTGACGGTATCTGTCCAATCCAAAGACTATACGAGTGGGCTTAGTTTGGGGTTCAACCAGCCTAGTAGGCATGACGGACTATTATTGTATCCTATCCTTAGACTCGGCCTTGGCGGTGGTCTCCTATCAGAAGGATAATGTCCGTTTTGTCCGTAAATATTTTGCATTCTATCCTGACAGCGTGATGGTCATCCGATATTCAGCGAGCAAGCCGGGGTAACAGAACTTGGCGCTGACTTGTCAACCGACTCCTTATGTGGGTGGAAAAGCTCAGGCAAAGGATGGCCAACTGTTCTTCGACGGATCGTTGAAAGATAATCACATGCGTTTTGCTGTACGTATCCTGGCAATCCCCAAAGGTGGAACTATGGTGATGTTGGCCGACGGCCGCATACGAATCAGTCATGCTGATGAGGTCACATTTCTCCTGACGGCCGATACGGATTACAAGATGAATTTCAATCCTGACCTGAACACCCCGAAGACATACGTAGGAGTAAATCCGGTGGCGACCACCCAAGATATGATGGAGAGTGTCAGGAAATATTCCCTTGAGGAGCTTTATCGTTGTCATCTGGCTGATTACTCATCCCTCTTCAGTCGCTTTAAGATTCATTTGACCCCGGATGCCAATATTCAGTACATACCCACTTATCAGCGTCTTGTGAACTATCGGAAGAATTTGGCTGATTATCGGCTGGAGGAACTCTACTACCAATATGGACGATACCTCTTAATTGCCAGTTCACGTGCAGGAACAATGCCAGCTCACCTTCAGGGATTGTGGGCCAACGGCGTGGACGGCCCGTTGCACATGGACTATCACAACAACATCAATATCCATATTCCAAGCCACGAGTTGATTTAACTTTGTTTTTTGTTGAAAATCTTTTGTTTTATCGGTGCAAATGATGTAACTTTGCGTCGTTAAAGTTATCTCTATGACAGAGACTGACCAAAATAATGTGCCAGAATGGGAGGGCGGCACCTTCGGTACAAAAAATGAGAGTCGCCCAGAAGTGATTGAAGTTCAGTGTTCTACATGAATTTCAATGCCCCAGGAGTATGCGCATATGTCTCATAAAGACGAAATAAAACACTGGTTCGCCATGCGTGTAACATACTTTCGCGAAGTCAAAATGAAAGAGGTGCTCGCGGAGAAAGGCATCGAATGTTTTATTCCGATGCATTATCAGACTAGAGTTATTCGGGGTCGGAAGGCAAAAGTCTTGGAGCCAGTCGTCCACAATCTTCTCTTTGCTTATGCTACTAAAACAGAAATGCAAGAGGTAAAGAAAGACTACGACTACCTGCAATACATTATCAATCGAGAGCATCAGAAGATTATCGTACCTGATGTCCAGATGCAAACCTTTATAGCTGTAGCTGGCACTTACGATGATCAACTCATTTGGTTTAATCCCAAAGAACTGAACCTTAAGAAAGGCACTCGTGTTCGTATCACTGCTGGTGACTTTGAAGGCCAAGAAGGTGTGTTTGTCAAGGTTAAGGGTGCTAGAGACAAGCGTGTTGTCATTGCCATCCAAGGTGTCATTGCCATTGCCATGGCAGTTCTGCACCCCTCATTGATAGAGGTCATCAAATAACTAGTTGTATAGTTATTTTTTTATTCTCATTTTCTGAAAGAGATAAAGGCCATTCCTTCTATAAAGGACTTATAATCCAATAAATACTTTCATTACATGATTTTAGTTTTGAGAGTATGATTATTAGAAGAAAACAATAAAATAAATCAATAATGAAGAAGTTTATTATTACTTCCATCTTTACGGTAAGTTTCTGTATATCTGTATTTGGTCAGAAACTTACCGATAATCAGGTACTTGAAATAATTAGAACTGAGGTGCAGACCGGCTCCTCTCAGTCTCAAATTGCGAGCAAGTTGATGCGGCGTGGTGCTTCTATTGAACAAGTACGACGTGTCAGAGACCAGTACGAACGTACACGCAATGCATCTGTAAATTCCCAAACTACGTCAGATGGACGACAGGGTGAAGCAAATGTAGTTAGTAACAACAGCCAGGAACTCACAACAGGTAGTATAGAATATGGTACTGATGTAGACAATAGTGCTGACGACGACTATCGCGCCATGGAACAGAGTGTACGTGCTAATACAGGCTATAACGACGATACTTTAGGCCGTACTATTTTTGGTCATGACATTTTCCGTCAACGTTTGTTAAACTTCGAGCCTAATACAAGCCTTGCGGTCCCCCAGACTTATGTACTAGGACCAGGCGACATGGTTACTATTGAAATTTATGGCGCTTCTCAACGTACTGTGCGTGAAACAGTTACTAGAGATGGTACCATAACCGTTCCAGATTACGGTCCCATCGTACTGAGTGGTATGACTGTTGCCCAAGCAACTGAGACCTTGAAGTCCCAGTTAGGTAGCCGTTATGTCAGCAGTGAAATTCGTCTCACTGTTAGTCAGACCAAGACCATCATGGTAAATGTGATGGGAGAGGTTCGTAATCCCGGCACCTACCACCTTTCTTCCTTTGCTACAGTTTTTCATGCCCTCTACATGGCTGGAGGCATCAACAATTTAGGAACACTTAGAGATGTTAAGGTGTATAGACACGGGCGCCAGATAGCTTCTGTTGATATTTATGATTTCATCCTGAATGGTAAACTTACAGATAATGTACGTCTACAGGACGAAGACCTTATACAGGTAGGAACATACCAGAATTTGGTAGGTGTGACGGGCAATGTCAAGCGCCCCATGTTCTATGAAATAAAATCAACTGAGAGTGTTCAGACGCTGATTGACTATGCAGGTGGCTTTACGGGCGATGCCTACAAGAAGACTTTGCGAGTGGTAAGAAAATCAGGAAGTGGTTTTTCCGTGTTCAACGTTGATGAGTTTGACATGGGTAGTTTTAAGTTAGTCGATGGTGATGCAGTTACCGTTGATGGCATTTTGAACCGCTATAATAATATGGTGGAGGTGAATGGAGCAGTTTTTCGCCCAGGTATGTATGAATTGGGTAAAGACGTGTTTAGTGTGAAGACATTGATTGGTAAGGCCAATGGCTTGACAGAAGACAACTTTGCAGCTCATGCACTTATACATAGGATGAAGGCAGATCGTACGCTTGAGGTTCTCTCTTTGGATGTGGCAGGCATTATGAATGGTACCAAACCTGATGTTCCATTGAAGAACGAGGATGTCCTATTCATACCTACCCAGTCCGACAAGGTAAGCGAACGTACTGTGACTATTACAGGTTTGGTTATGTTTCCTGGAAGCTTCCAATATGCTGATAACATGAGCGTTGAAGACTTGATTGTTCAGGCTGGAGGCTTAAGAGATCAAGCGTCAACGGCCCGAGTTGACGTATCAAGAAGAATTATAGATTCCCAAGCCACTACTACCAGTCATACAATCTCCCAGTCTTTCTCCTTTGCCTTGAAAGATGGCCTAATCATAGATGGTAATAAAGGCTTCACTTTAGAACCTTATGATGTAGTACATGTGCGTCGTAGCCCTGGTTATTATACCCCAAGACACATTACCGTCAGTGGAGAGGTCGCTTTTGGAGGGCAGCATACATTAGAAACCAAAACCATGCGACTGAGCGATGCTATCCGTATGGCAGGAGGATTGACTCAGGACGCTTATGTGAAAGGTGCACAATTACGTAGGATGATGAACGACGAGGAACGTCGTCTTCGCTCTTCTGTTCTCCGTTCTTTGTCTAATATACAAGAGAGTGATAGCCTAAGTTCTGACCGCTTGAATACCTCTAATGTTTATTTGGTTGGTATTAACTTAGAAGAAGCCTTGTCCAATCCCGGAGGTTATGAGGATCTTGTGCTGAGAGAGAATGATGAGTTATTCATCCCAGAATACAACGGTACAGTAAGGATCGTTGGTGAGGTAATGTTTCCTACCACCATCTCTTATAACGAAAAAAAGGATTTTAAATGGTATGTTAATCGGGCTGGTGGTTTCAGTAATTTAGCAAGGAAGCGCCATGCTTACGTTGTTTATCAGAATGGCACAAGTCAGACAGTGAAGAAAGGTGCAAAAATAGAGCCGGGATGTGAAATCATTATACCTGGCAAGGAACCAAGAGAGCCTGCAAAGATGAGTGATTACGTGGCAGTAGGTACCACCTTGGCTTCAGTAGCAGCATTGGTTGCCTCGATTGTAAGATTGATTAAATAAAGTATGATGGAAAAAGATATTAATCAGATATGTTTCAAAGATATCTGGCAGGTATTATTGAAGTACAAACGTCTTTTCATTAAAGTTATTATTTTTACTTTTGTGATAGTTTGCTTTCTGACTTTGAGTGTTCCTAACTATTATAGTGCAATAGTAGCGTTAGCTCCAGAGTTGTCATCTGGTAGGAGTAGTAGTAGCTTAAACTCTTTGGCTTCTTCATTCGGTGTTTCGTTAGGTAGTATGACAAGTAGTGCTGATGCCATTAACCCTACTCTATACCCTGATATGATGAAATCAGTGAATTTCAAAACCAGTTTGTTCCCTATCAAAGTGCATAAAAAGAATAGTAATGAAGAATTGACATATTACGATTATCTTTTAGATCATCAGAAATTTCCTTGGTGGAATTATGTTCTTGGATTAAAGAATGTATTGATTGGTAGTATAAGAAGCCTGTTTATAGAGCCAACGGAAGTAGATAACTCTGTAGTCAATCCTTTTATGCTGACACGTCAACAGGCGAGTATCATTAAAAGAATAACCGAAAAGATTAGTTGTGAAGTAGATAGCAAAAACTTGGTTATCAGCATTAGTGTTACAGATCAGGATCCATTGATAGCAGCCGTTATGGCAGATTCTGTAAAACAGCGTCTCCAGGATGCAGTCACGGAGTATCGGACTAGTAAGGCAAGGGTTGATTTGGAATACAACAAAAAACTATATGCCGAAACTAAGGCACGATACGATGATGCCCGTCAGAAATATGCAGCTTATGCTGATGCGAACCAGAATGTTATTTTGCAACGTGATCGTAATAGGCTAATAGAACTGGAAAATGAGATGCAACTCCGCTATCAGGCATATTCTACTGTCGCTACCCAACTTCTAGCAGCCGAAGCAAAGGTGCAGCAGGATACTCCAGCATTCACTACTTTGAGAAATGCCACGGTACCATTAAAAAAAGCTGGACCAAAAAGAACAAAAATAGTTATCCTTTTCTGTATCTTCGCCTTTTTCTGTACTTGTGCATATGTATTGTATAAAGAAAAATATCTTGTCCCCCTTGTAAATGTTGTCCTTGGGCGGGATGGAGAAAAAAAGAGTATTAATTAAAGTAATCTCCGGAACTCCATTCAATTATTCACTAATCTCATTTTAGGTACGTGTTAAGTAGATTTCGTTAATATAAATAAATTATATCAACTCAGAATCTTAAACAAAAGTCAGTTTCTGGAATGATATGGGCAGTACTTCGGCGATACCCAAAATGATTATTTAATTCATTTCGGGTATTATCCTTGCCCGTTTACTTACCCCATACGATTACGGTTACATTGGTATGCTGACAATCTTTGTCGTTTTGGCGAAGGCGTTCATTGACAGTGGCTTCGGTTCTGCTTTGATACTGAAAAAAACATACTACCTAAGAAGGTTATTCTACGATATTTTATTGGAATATAGGGATGGCGCTAGTATTATTTGCTTTCCTGTATTTCTCTGCTCCTTCTATTGCGAGTTTTTACAACATACCTTTGCTGTGTGATGTTCTTCGTGTACATGGCATTTTTTTGTTTATTTATGCCTTCAATATTGTCCAACGTAACCAATTAAAAAAGAAACCTAAATTTAAAATTTTGTCTATTGTAGCGATTTTTACCTCAATTATCTCTCTCATGATTACCATTCTAATGGCTTATCATGGATTCGGGGTGTGGTCATTAGTAGTTCAAAACATTTTAGTTTCATTAGTATCAACTTTGGCGTTTTGGCTTTATATCAAATGGCGTCCACAACAGGTCTTTTCTTGGAAATCATTTGGGGAGTTGTTCAGTTTCGGTTTTTATATGTTTCTAACATATCTTCTGAATCAGTTTGGTAACTAGATTCATGGATTGTTAATAGGAAGGTTTTATAATGCTTCAACCATGGGTTATTACTCAAAGTCTTTGAGTGTGGAGAGACTTTCCTCCCATAGTATTTCGTTAGTGATGACCCAGGTTACATACCCACTTTTCGTTGAAGTTCAAGATAAAAATGATGCTTTATAAATATGATTAGGAGAATGACTATGATTTTGGCCTATATTACATTCCCGTTGATTTTTATTTTAATTTTATGCTCCAAGCCCATTTTCATTCTGCTTTATTCAGATAGGTTGATTGATTGTGTCCCTTGTTCCCAAGTATTGTGCATTGCAGGATTAGCTAGTTGCCTGATTCGGTTAATACACAGCCAATCGCTGCCATTGGGGAAAGCAAGACAATGTTCATATGGACAGTTATTATGAGAACGATGAGTATTACGTTTGTTATAGTAGCTTTATTGATATGGGGAATGTATGGTTTGCTTGTAGGTGTTATTCTTAATACATGGTTTTCTTATTTAGTAAATATCTATCTATATTGTATCTAAATATATCGGATACAATTGGATATGTCAATTACTTGATTTGATGGCTGTAGTGGTTTCTTCTTCCATTGTAGCAATAATTTGTTTTGGTGTGGGCTAAATTTGGGTTTAAGCTTGTATCTTGATGGAATAATTAGACTGTTGCTTTATTTGTTATTGTATTTGTGATGGCCTATCATCTTCAAACTAGAACCCCTTACATATTTACTGAACTTAATTCCAAAACGTTTCAAAATTTGGGAGAAGAAATCAGATGCGTTTTTTTGCTGGTGATTTTTGTTCAACCTCTTCTACTAATCCTATCATGGTTTCTGACGAGCTGAAGGGAAAGATTACTTCTTGTAATCTTAAGGTATGTAATTATGAAGTCCCGTTGAAACCCGAAAACATGGATGTTAAGCCTAGTTGGTTTTTCAATCAGAACGATGATGCCCTTGCCTTCCTCAAGAGTTTGGTCTTTAATGTCTTTCCTTTAGCAAACAACCATGTATTCGACGATGACGATGAAGGTTATAGAAAGACTGCAAAGGCATTCTTCGGTGAGACTTTCGGTTCTGGAACATATGAAGAAGCTTACAAGATTAAAATAGTTGAGTTGGATGGAGTAAGAATTGGTTTTCTTGTTCTCTGTTTTGCAGCTCGTTTTTGGCGTTTCCAGTGATCTTTCCGACCATGATGGGTTAGGATGTGCCTAAGTCAACGATTTGTGTGTTGAATCACGTCATCTTAGAAGCAAAGAAATAGGTAGATTATCTTATCACTCTTCTACACGACGGAAAAGAGTATATTGACATCCCGATGCTAGAAACTATCGCTCGATTTAGGGATTTTATAAATTATGGCGCTGACGCAGTGATAGGTACTCATCCACACTGTCCTCAAGGTTGGGAAGAATACAATGGCAGACCTATCTTTTATAGTTTGGGTAATTTTCTATTTAATAGCAAAGAAGGATATAATTATAGAGTTACCAACCGTACATACTGGTATGAAGGACATGTGTATTGTTGGTCATAGACAATGGCAAACTTCAGTGGGAAGTGGTGAACGTAAAAGAATATAGATAATTTACGCATTGAAATAGATCATGATGAAGCAAGAAACCGACATAATGAACAACTATGCCGATATCTTTCAAATTCAGAGGATTATAATCAATATCTGACATGGTTGTGTGGTGACATGGGAGTGAGAGAATTGGCAATAATTGACAAAACTTTTCACCCATATTGCCTAAAACAATGTACAAAATTTCTTCTAAAGCATTGGACTTTGACAATTAAAGGGAAGGACTCCTCTAACGATTTTCCTCTTGTTCGCTTACTCACTCACGATGCAAGGCGCTACTTGTTGATGCAAACATTGAAAAGATCTAAATAGGTTTAGCACTTAGCACATTTCTTATGTGTTAGCACTTGATATTATTTTAATTTTAATCATATGTATAAAAGAATTGTTAATAAGCTCTATAGAGTCTTCCAGAATCGGCTGGACAAGCATCTTGAACAACTCAATTTTGAGAAATACATAAAAAAAATACGTTCAAGTTATAATAATCTTAGTACAAAGAAAAAACTGTCTGCTGAACAAATAAGTGAAATTCAAGATTATTACAAAAAGACAATAGGGCATGAGGTACCAGTTGAATGGCATCAATACTTTTATTCCCGAACGGGCAACTATTCTAAATTGTATATACCAACAATTGAATACAAAACTCATATAATTGGGCGCTTAAATGTTTATCCCATGCATCTTGCCTATAATGACAAGAACATGACAGATATCACGCTACCCCAAACACACCAGCCTAAGATATTCTTAAAGAATATGTGTGGTTACTTCTATGCAGGTGGTAAAGCAATAACAGAAGATGAGGCTCTTGCCCTGTGTAATGATCTTGGTTACGTAATTATCAAGCCCTCGCTGACTGGTAGGGGTACAGATGTGAAGAAAGTGCATATTTCTAACGGGATTGTAGATGGGGAAAAAACGCTCAGAGAGTTGTTTGATGAGTATCACGCAGATTATCTTGTTCAAGCTGTTATTCATCAGCATAAGGAGATGGAAGCATTGAATCCTAGTTCCCTTAACACTATTAGAATAGTTACCTATCGTCATGAGATGGAGATAAAGACAGTATATACCGTAATTAGAATTGGGCGCAAGGGAATGAATGTCGATAATGAAAGCGCAGGAGGTATCAGTGCTATTATTCAGCCTGATGGAATAATTGGAAAATATGCTTATGGCGCACCTGGAGTTGATAATGTTGAGTATACTGATTCTGGTGTTAAACTTGAAGGATACAAAGTGCCCTCTTTTGATGAGGCCATCAAACTTGTGAAATTCAGTCATATGCAGTTGCCTTATTTTAATCTGATAGGTTGGGATATTGCTATAGAGGAAGATGGTTCTCCTATTATGATCGAACTAAATTTGAATCCCGATTTGAGTCAGTCTGCTAACGGACCAGCTTTTGGCGAGTATACGGATGAGATACTGAGGGATGCTATGAGTAGGAGTGACACATGGACTCCTATTACGACCAAATGTATGAACAAGAGGAATTATAGGAAAAAGGGATAATAGTTAGTTTTGACGTGTCTAGCAGAATGGTTTAAATGAATTAAAGTGGAAGACATCATTATTATAGAGAAGCCTGATTGGGTGTCGTGGGATGATATCCATGAAGTATTATGGAAAGCCCATGAACAGAATCGTAAAAAAGGCATAAACATGACTCACTATCAGTGGCCTGTTGAAAAAATATGCGAATTTCTTGGTGAAAATGGTGTTGTGATAGTTGCATTGAAGGATAAGAAAGTTATAGGAACTGCTGCAATAGCCGAGAAATATGGAAAGAATTGGTATGCTGATGGTAGATATGCTTATAATTGTTTTGCATGTGTCCTTCCCGAATATACTGGAAAAGGAATTTATAGACAATTGTGTAATAAAAGGGAAGAAATAGCCAAATCTCGGAATTATGTGAGTATGGTTTTTGATACACATGTAAAAAATGCATATGTTCAAAACGTAAATAAGCAGAATGATTTTAGGTATGTAAAGTATTTCCATGCACATGATCATTATTGTGTGGTTATGGCAAAATGGGTTAATGGTTGTCCATATACTAAATTGTATTGTTATTATAGATATCAGAAAAGTAGATTAAAAGCTGTGCTGTCAGCAACTTTGTTTCATAAATAGAATTGTTTCGATGAGTAAAATTGTTATAGTCGGTGATTTGTTCCCTGCAAAATCAAACCTTGAACAATTTTCATGTGGAGATGTTAAAGGGCTATTTGATGGAAAAATCCTTCAATTGTTTTCCGAGGCTGATTATCGGATCTGCAATTTGGAAGGAGCTATAACAGAAGGAAATGACAACTGTGAAAAGACAGGCCCTGTAATAAGTGCTCCAATATCAGTAGTAAATACTTATAAGAGTTTAGGCATAGACTATTGTATGCTTGCAAATAATCACATTACAGACGCCGGGCATCAAGGAGTCATTGACACGATGCACGCGTTGGATGAAGCAGGCATAAAGTATATTGGAGCAGGGATGAATGAGAATTCTATACCACATTATGAAAAGATCTCATTAAATGCAAAGGCAATCTACATCTATAATGTTAGTGAGCGGATGTATAACAAGCCAACCGTCAATAAGGCAGGTGTATGGCTATATGATGAATATGTTGTCTGTAAGGAGTTGGAATATTTGAAGACTCAGTGTGATTTTTTAATTGTCATCTATCATGGAGGAATTGAAAAATTCAGATACCCATCACCTGAAATAAAAAAGCGCTTCCATAGGATGGCTGATTCTGGAGCAAATTTAATTCTTTCTCAACATACGCATTGCATAGGCTGTGAAGAACATTACAACGGTTCATATTTGCTTTATGGACAAGGAGATTTCCTTTTGAATAATTTTCGTCCAGATATTACTGATACAGGCATTATTTTGGAGTTGGACATTAACGAAAAAGGAATAGAAATTCAGAAACATTTAGTTAAGTGCTCGACGGATTTAAGTTTGAAATATATAGATAATCCAGATTTTACAGAGTTTAATGAAAGGTCTGAAAAAGTTGCAGATGATTCGTTTCTTATGAAACAATTTCAGAAGTTTTGCCAAAATGAATTGCGTTTATATTTGACTGCATTCAAAAGTCCAGGTAGAATACCACGATTATTAAGACGATACTTTCCTAACAGATATTTGAATTGGCTATATACTAAGGCTTTTTCTCGTAGGAACTTGATGTTTACACTTCATACGCTTCGTTCAGAACAGAATCGCGAAACTGCGATTACTGGTATTGAATCTTTGCTAAACGATCTGAAATATTAATTATGCAGAGGGTTATAATAATTGGTATAGGGTATACTTCCCGATTAGGATTTATACGTTCATTAGGGGAATTAGGATACATTATCGAATTAATTGTTCTTGAATCTTCAGATAAAAAAACTATAGACCAATATAGTAAATATGTAAAAAAAGTATTTACGTGTCATGGAAATGATGAGGCAAATCTTCTTCATATTCTATTAACTGAATGTATAGATAAAAAACAAAAAACAATTCTTATTCCAAACAATGATTTTTCAGCAACTGTATTGGACATGAATTATAATCTGTTAAAGGATAATTATTTGTTTCCTCATATCCGAAATACTCAAGGAGCAATTACTGAATGGATGAACAAAGAAAAACAAAAAGAATGGGCATCATCAGTTGGGTTAAATGTAGTCGAATCTAAAAATGTTATAATTACTGATCAAAAATACGAACTTCCAATAGGTATTCATTATCCATGTTTTACGAAAACTCGGACATATGTTACTGGCTATAAACACACACTTCATCGGTGCGATAATGAAATTGAATTAAGGACTGTGCTAGATTTTTTGTGTACAAAGCACGAGAACTTAATTTTAATGGTGGAGGATTATAAGATAATTGATCAAGAATATGCTGTTGTTGGTTTCTCTGACGGTAATGAAGTTATAATTCCATGTGTTTTGGAAATATTGTCAATGGCACAAGGAAATGTAAAAGGTGTTGCAAACCAAGGGAAAGTGGTGCCATTAACTGGTTATGAAGAAATAATAGGAAAATTCAAGAAATATATACTTGGGATTGGTCTTGTAGGATTATTCGATATTGATTTTTATTTATCTGATGGCATATTGTATTTTGGAGAACTGAATCTTCGGATAGGAGGTTCAGGGTCAGCTGTTGTCAAAATGGGAGTAAACTTACCAGAGATGTTCGTTAGGACGATGTTAGGTAGGTCGTTAGTGGGGATGAAAAAAGAGATAAGTTCATCAGCAGTATATGTAAATGAACGGATAGTTGTAGAAAACTGGCATTACGGATATCTGACTACAAAGGAACTTATGAACATTTTGCGTTCTTCTAGTATAAGCTTTGTAAAAGACAAACATGATCCACTTCCTGGATTTATTTTTAAGAAACGATTAATAATGATGTGGTTAAAAAGTATTTTGAAGAAATATCTGAAAAAATGAAGAATAAAAAAAAAGATTCACCATTAGCGATTGTATTTGGACGTAACTATACAACTCGATTATGCCTGATACGTGCAGCTGGCATTTTTGGATGCGAAGTAGTTTCCATACAAACTCAAAGGAATCAGAAAAAGATACAAAGAATTGATTCTAGTAGCAAATTTGTAGTTGAATCTAGAATATGCAATGAGCCTAATCAAGAAGAATTGATAAATCTTATTCTTTCTTATAAAAATGAGGATAGAAAAATAGTTTTGTTGCCAGCTGATGATTATGCTGCAGCTACAATAGATAGCAATATGCAAGTTCTGGGTAGTGAATTTCTTATGCCTCATATTAATCACACGCAGGGAGCTATTGTAAAACTAATGGATAAAAGTTATCAAAAAAAAATAGCTGAACGAGTAGGGCTTAACGTAGTGAACAGTTGGATTGCAAACTATCAAGATGGCGTTTATTCTATCCCGGAAAATATTTTATTTCCTTGTTTTATAAAGCCAATTGAATGTTATAGTTGCGGTCCTTTAAAAAAGTATTTAGTTAGATGCGATACTGAAGAACAATTAAAGACTACACTTCGTGATATTTCTAAAGTTTATAAGAGTAAGATATTAATAGAAGAGTTTAAGACGATAGAAAAAGAATATGCTATTTTAGGCCTATCTTTGGGTAACTACTCTGTCATACCTTCAATTATTCAAATGAAACTTTTTAGGCAAGGATTAACAGCCTCTGGATGTATTTATCCTATCAGTAGAATTCCCAAATTGCAAGATTTATTGTGTCAGTTCATGAAAGAAACTCAATTAACGGGACTATTTGATATTGATATGTATGAAAGTGAGGGTGAGCTTTATTTTAATGAATTAAATGTTCGCTATGGTGCAAGTGGTTTTGCTCTTAATAAGGTTATAAACTTACCCGGTGCATTCATTAATTATTTGTTAACTGGCGAAAAGTTTACACATTCCGTAATTGATGAGTTTAAAGAATATAGTTTTGTAAGCGAAAAAGTTATACGAGATATGTATTATGATGACATGATATCATATAAGGATTTCAAATCATATATAAAAGATGCTGATATTTTGTCATTGAAGTACGATAATGATAATGATCCATATAAAACTTTCTGTAGGATTTATTCTTTTCTACCGTTACGTAAAAGATCTCATTTAGTGAAGATGTGGATAAAAAAAGGTTGCTCCATGTTTAAAGTCATTTAGTATATATTGGATGATAATAATGGCTCCATTTTATAGTTTATTATGGTTGATTTGAAGTTATAAATTCCAGAAGGGTCCCTTCAAGAAGAAATATGCAGCGGATTTACCGTATCGAAGCAGATGAAAGAGATCTGGGCTGTAGAGCTTAATTTGTTTTCTGAGTTCGATAGAATGTGTCGTAAACACGGTATCACTTATATTGCGTCTAGTAGAACCATGTTAGGAATTGTGCGTCATCATGGTTTTATCCCATGGGACGATGATATAGACCTGATGATGATGCGCGACCAATACGAAAAATTGTGCGATGTAGCAGAAGCGGAGTTTAAACATCCCTATTTCTTCCAGAGCAAAAAACAGAACCTGACTTTCGACGTAGATTCGCTAAACTTAGCGAATTCCAAAACTACGGCAATTCAAGAAAGATAACTATCTTTTCACCCTAAGTATAACCAAGGTATCTTTATTGATGTATTTCCATTAGACGGCGTTCCTGACAACAAAAAAGAATATCAACAAAATTAAAAGTTATTCTGCTTTTCAGAAAGTTGTATTATTGTTTTTTATCCATGGAAAATCTCATCTATTATGATGATGACCAATGGCAAAAAAGATGATAAAAAAGGCTGCACATCTGTTTCTAGGCGCTTCGTCCCGTTCTTTACATCACGGACTGGGTATAAAAAAAGCTGAAGCTGTATGCAAATCACATAGCGACCAGGAAACAGAATTGATATCCCTGCTTAGTTTCCAGTTCGAGAACTAGGGCACGCTCTTCGTCGTTCTGATATGGATAATATCATAGATAGATTTTGAATTCTTAAAAATGCCAGTGACGACTAATTATGATCCACATCTTAGACGTAAATATGGCGACTATATGACTCCTGTCAATGATTCAAGTTATCATGGTGACTTAATATTTGATACAAATATTGGTTATTCAGCATATTATCAGCAGCACCAAGAATTGTTAAGGAAATAATGCAATGAAAAAAGTTATTACATACGGCACATACGATTTACTGCACCAGGGCCACATCAACCTGCTGAAGAGGGCAAAAGCGTTGGGTGACTACCTGATTGTGGGAGTAACCAATGACAATTTTGACCGTGAACGTGGAAAACTGAATGTCCACAATAATGTATTGGAACGTGTTGAGGCTGTAAAAGCCACAGGTCTAGTCGACAAAATAATCATTGAAGACTATGTAGGTCAGAAGATTGATGATATTCAGAAATATGAGGTGGATATTTTTGCCATCGGCTCTGACTGGGAAGGTAAATTCGACTATCTGAATGAGTATTGCCAAGTGGTCTATCTGCCCCGTACAGAAGGTATCTCTTCTACCATGCTTCGTGAAGACCTGCAAGATATAGTAAATATCGGTATTATCGGTGCTGGCAGAATAGCTGAACGTTTTGTCCCAGAATCAACATTCGTCAACTACGTGAAGATCTCGGGTGTTTATGATTTGGACTTTGAGAAAGCTCGTCAGTTTGCTGAAAATCATCAGATTGAGAAAGTCTATAAGAGTTATGATGTACTACTTGAGCAAGTTGATGCAGTCTATGTTGCCACCCCCCATCTCTGCCATTATGAACAAACCAAGCAGGCCTTGTTGCAAAAGAAGCATGTGCTCTGTGAAACCCCTTTGGTACTGAACGGAAACGAGGCTAGGGAGCTGTTTACTTTGGCAGAGAAGAAAGGAGTTGTGCTGATGGAAGCAAACAAGACAGCTCATGCTCCAGCCTTTAATCATCTAATCACAATGATTAAGAGTGGTGCCATTGGTGAGGTGGTGGACATCAATGTGTCAGAGTCAAAGCTATGGGGTGAAAAGTTTACCCGTGAACTTGACCCTAGCCAGGCAGGTGGTTCTATGTATGAGATGGGATCATATCCTTTATTGCCCATTATCCGCTTGATGGGTACAGATATGTTGAATGTAAATTTCTATTCAAGAATGAAGAATAACGTCGATTTGTACACTAAGGGTGTAATCCGTTATCCTCATGGCGTTAGCTCTTTCCAGTTGGGACTGGGTGTAAAGACTGAAGGTAACTTGGTGATATCTGGAACAAAGGGCTATGCATACGTTCCCTCTCCCTGGTGGCTGACCGATTATTATGAGTTCCGTTTTGAAGACCAGAACCAGAACAAGAAATTCTTTTATAAATGGGATGGTACAGGTCTTCGATATGAGATACAGGAGTTCATGTCTTGCATTTTTAATCATCGTTTCAGTACGGCGAGGTTGCGTAGGCGTGAGAGCGTATTGATGGCCGAAATTATGCAACAGTTTGTGGAACGTAAGAACTTTATGGAAATATGAAACGAGTATTAATAGTAGGTGGTGCCAATGGTATCGGTCTTTCCATAGCAAAGGTGTTGACCGCAAAGGATGAAATTGAGAAAGTCTATATCGTAGATAAGGCCGAATTGGCAAGTGAATACCAGGAAGACAAGATTGAGAGTTATCAGTTTGATCTGACCAGCGAAGATTATTCTATATTCGATCGTTTCAATGATATTAATGACTTGATTATTACGGCAGGATTTGGCCGGCTCTCTTTGTTTGAAGACATTGACGAGCGCATGATACCTTTGTATTTCAATGTGAATACCGTGGCTGTCATTCGTGTAATCAAGCATTTTTATGATAAGATGCTGCATAACGAAGACTTCTATTGTGGTGTGATGGTGAGCATCGCGGGCTTTATGTCTTCACCGTTCTTCTCTCTTTATGGTGCCTCCAAGGCAGCCTTAAAGATTTTTATAGAGAGTGTGAATGTTGAGTTGGAGAAAGATGGCTCTTCTAATAGGATTTTGAATGTGTCTCCAGGCTCTATTAAAGGAACGAGTTTCAATCAAGAAAAGACTGACTTAAACATTACCAAGTCATTGGCTGAACAGATTATTGCACATCTAGAAAGTAAGGATGATCTGTTCATTCCACAGTATGATGAGGTCTTCAAACATGTATTGGCTCGCTATCATGAGGACTTTAGGAAAGAAGGATTGCATAGTTATGATTACAAAGTGAATAGTGGAAGAATAACCAAATAGACATTAGTATCTTCGACCGATAGCTATGCTATACTATAGATAATAGTTTAA
>JAEEGL013859613.1_pt1 | contig 17061 bp, 12 predicted proteins | sample 9134231 | NCBI WGS metagenome assembly JAEEGL01 (sample SAMN16246548, study PRJNA631951) | gut metagenome | biome: gut microbiome; feature: rumen; material: fiber-attached | host: Bos | place: Iran: Karaj | collected 2018-10
CCTTGTTAAGGATTATAACAGCATCATTTCTTCATCCTCAGATTTATCAGATGTGACTACTGATACCAGAGTTTCCTATATGTCCAAAATCACAAACTCCTACAAGAGTGAGTTATCTTCTATTGGAATCTCTGTTAACAAAGATGGAAAGCTGTCCTTAAACAAAGACAAAATGAAAGAATCATGAATGGAGGCAGTCCAGAATGTAATCGGTGGCAAGAGTGGATATGCATATCAGATATCCTCAGCAGCTTCTCTCCTTGAGAGTTCTGCTTCAAAGGCTGCATCAAACAGCTCCACCTATTCCTCATTAGGAAGCCTTAACAGTGACTATTCCTCAATCCTTGATTCCTTTATCTAATCGCTGAACAATTTAATATCAAGGTAAAAGCCCCAAAGCACTGACGCTTTGGGGCTTCCTTTGTTTTCACAGTATATCAATTTCCTTCGCTGATTTTCTCAACTCTCTCAGCGTACTTAATTCTATAAATTCTTCTAAGAGATTCATCGATTCTCTCACTGCTTATGGTTCCATTCTGAACTGCAGCAAGAACACCCTCATATGCCTCTTCAAAATTAGCCGGCTGATTCAACATATCAGCACCTGCCTGAATTGCCATAACAGCAGCATCAGCAGATGACATATCAGAAAAATCAGATAATGTATCAGTAATAATAACGCCATCAAAACCTAGCTTTTGTCTAAGTGTATCCTCGATAACAGCTGAGCTAAGACAAGCAGGTGTCTGATCACCACTTATTCCACTGGAGGTTCCTGAGCAAACCATAATCATATTTGCTCCAGCTTCAATACCAGCCCTAAATGGTGCCAGTGCATCGCTCATCTCATCAGCACTCATTCCTGAATCTGTTGTCTCAGGGAAGAACTGCAGACAAGCTGAAACTCCAAAGGACTGAAGTCCAGTAACGGTCTGTGAAACCATATCAGAAACCTTGGAAGAATCCGTGCCATAACTATTGTTATTTTCTGAAAGATTAGCACTGATTCCCATATTGAGGTTAAATCCGCAGCCATTTAAATACTTCGCTATTCTTGTAGCGCTATCAAGTGCGTTCTGTGAATCATTAGTTGCAGCTATCTCTGCAGGAGCTGCCGGAATATCAATTGAAAGAGCCTTCGCTATATGACTATCCTCTCCGCCAACCTCAGCAGTAGCCAGGAAAAGTGGATACTTGCTCATATCAGCAGTGGCTGTGAGCATATCAGCAAGCTGAGCCTCATCCTTCGCATTCTTGGAAGAATAATAAAGTCCTCCAACTGCTCTGGCTGACAATGCATCCTGTGTCGCTGTACCAGCCTTTATAACTGCATCAGATCCTGTAAGCTCCTCAGGTGTAACCATGAACAAACCAGCAACCTTATCTTCAATAGGCATCTCAGAAAGACAGGTATCAACTATACTATCAAGCATGGCCTCTGTACTTTCCACCTCAGATTCTACAACTGTCTCCTCAGGAGAAGAAACCGCAGTCTGCTCAGCCTCAACAGTAGCCTCTTCAAGTGAAGCGTCCTTCGCTGCTGTCTTAGCCTGTATCATTACACAAGCCTGACTGACTCCATACCCTACAGCAGCAATCACACCGATTGAAAGCGCTCCAGCCATGGAATATGCAATTATCTGACTTCTGATTCTCCTTTTCCTTCTAAACTCTCTTCTCTCATCTCTATCTGAACGTCCGCTAGACATTTCATTCCTCTTTTCCATACCATCCATACTACCTCCCTGGGCCAAGCCATCGCCCCCACGATCAGCTACAAAACACCCTCAAGTTACCTCATAAGAATTCGTGACCTTCATAAAATCTGGCCATCCAAGAAACTGATATTTCCACCATTTCCCCCGGCCCATTCATCACGCTTTTTCTACAAAAACTATACCATATTCCAACCACAATTTCTACCAATTCACCCACATTAAACCACAAAATATTGTGTTTAAAATAACATCTATTACTCTATCCCATTAATAAAATCACTCCGCAAGGGAATAAGGGCTAATATTTGTACGAAGCTGCTTTGAAAAACGTCGGTTCTTGGTGCTGTCTTTTAGCACCTTAGAACCGCTACGTTTTTCACAGAGCGAAAGCGTCAGTTAAGTACAAATATTAGCCCTACCCCCCCTGCGGAGTGAACTCATTAATTCAAAAAAGACTTAAGGGCGAATGTTCTGATTCATCATTCGCCCTTAAGTCATTTTGAATTGTGTCTCATTGTCCAATGGACTTACCTCCAAATTCTCAACCCTGCTCTTTCCATTAACTCTTGCACTCGTATGCTGTGACGGTTAGTTCGACGACTAAATCTTTCGCCACTTTGTCATGTACTCGAACTAGTTGTGATGGAATTTCACTATTGTTTGTGGTTCAAACTAAATTGCTCGGTGGACTGTACCTTCCTTTCCGAAACTAGATAAATAAGTTTTTAGTAATAAATCTTATGTTCCCTTTGGACCGTACCTTCCTTTCTTTCAGCCACCTGCTGAAGTATTAAGATGTATCTCGTTTGTTTATATCTGAAGTATAATATTGCCGTTTTGATTTGTCAATACATTTTTAAAAAAATCTTTTTAATATTTGATTACTTTCGTTCTATTAATCGTTTTTCTGATAAATTGAACAAATATGATATATTATATATACAATTCAAAATATCGTTCTCAAACTTATCAATAAGCCGAATCCGCTCCCCTGATTTTGCACCACAATATATAGTGTTTTGAAAAAATAAAACCACCCGAAAATTTTTCGGATGGTTTTAAAAAATAGGAATTGCTATAAAATTGTTTCTAAATTTTCAAATCAGATAAGAGGATACTTTTTCGTTAATTCGTCAATGATAGCTCTTGCTTCATCGTTCTTCTCGCCCTTGCCCTTGATAACAATTGAAATAGCCTCAGCGATGCGATCCATGTCATCTTCCTTCATTCCACGTGTTGTTACAGCAGGTGTACCAAGTCTGATACCACTTGTAACGAAGGGTGACTGCTTCTCATTAGGAATTGTGTTCTTATTAGCTGTGATGTGAGCATCGTCAAGCCAGTTCTCAACATCCTTACCCGTAAGATCGAAGTTTGTCAGATCGATAAGCATGAGGTGATTATCTGTACCTCCAGAAACGATCTGTACTCCTCTCTTCATAAGTCCTTCAGCAAGTGCCTTTGCATTCTTTACGATCTGCTTCTGGTACTCTGTAAACTCAGGAGTAAGTGCTTCCTTGAAGCAAACAGCCTTAGCTGCTACTACGTGCTCAAGAGGGCCACCCTGAATTCCAGGGAAAACAGCCTTATTAAATTTATACTTGTCCTGAGCTTCCTGATTCCAAAGGATAAGACCACCTCTGGGTCCTCTCAATGTTTTATGTGTTGTAGTTGTTACAACATCTGCATAAGGGAACGGACTAGGATGTACTCCAGCTGCAACGAGTCCAGCGATGTGAGCAATGTCAGCCATAAGAACCGCGCCACATGCATCAGCTGCCTCACGGAATTTTGCGAAATCTATTGTTCTGCAGTAAGCAGAAGCACCGGCAATGATAAGCTTAGGCTTATGCTCTTTTGCAAGTCTGATTACTTCGTCATAATCAATAAAGCCATTCTCATCAACACCATAAGCAACAACATTATAGTATGTACCGGAAATGTTAGCCGGACTTCCGTGTGAAAGGTGTCCGCCCTGACTTAAATTCATACCAAGAATAGTGTCACCCGGCTTAAGAAGCGCAAACTGAACTGCAAGGTTTGCCTGAGCTCCGGAATGGGGCTGAACATTTGCATAGTCACATTTAAAGAGCTCTTTAGCTCTATCTCTGGCAATGTTCTCAACCTTATCAACTACCTGACAACCACCATAATAGCGTTTTCCGGGAAGTCCCTCTGCGTATTTGTTTGTCAAAGGGCTACCCATAGCTGCCATAACAGCCTTGCTAACCCAGTTCTCAGATGCGATCAGCTCAATGTGATCGTTCTGGCGCTGCATCTCCTCCTCAATAAGATTCGCGATATCCGCATCAACTTTTTTAAGCTCCTCCAATGAATACATCGCTGTTGTCCTTTCCTGCATTTTGCCAATTTAATGTGTTAAAGCGTCGCAATGTATAATAGCATACTGTATGGATAACTTCAACTATGTTATACTATTTTCTAGTCTATTTATGAGGAGACAAGGTATGTTTTATTGCATAGTTAACCCATCAGCCAGATCCGGCAATGGGAAGAATATTTACAGCCTTTTTGAGGAAAAGTGCAAAACCAGGGGAATTCCTTATAAGGTAGTTTTCACTAAGGGGCCGGGTCATGCCATGGCTGTTACAAAGCGCCTTACTGGTGATACTCATCATGTTACAGATGGTCCAATCAACCTGGTTGTAATGGGCGGTGATGGAACCATTAACGAGGTAGTTTCCGGCATAGAGAACTTTGATAATGTAAGGCTCGGTGTTATTCCCCTTGGTTCAGGCAATGATTTTGTCAGAGATATGGACTACCCCAAGGATAAAAGTGAACTCCTGGATGAAATTTTAAAAGGTCAGATAGCTAGAAAACTGGATATAGGTACTATTCACTACAATAATATGACCAAGACCTTCTCCAGACTTCATGACGATAGAATAAGCCCCGACAGACGCTTTGATGTAAGCTGCGGAATAGGCTTTGATGCTGCTGTGTGTGAAGAAGCTCTGTCATCTGGCACCAAAAACATTCTTAATAAGATAGGACTTGGTAAGCTTACCTACGGATCAATTGCTGTAAGGCAGATTTTAAATGCTGTACAGCCCTCCTGTGATATCACTACAGATGATGGTCAGAGCATTCACATTGACCACTTTATTTTTGCTGCCGCTATGATCCATCATTATGAAGGTGGTGGCTTCAAATTCGCTCCAGATGCAGATCTAAGTGATGGCTACTTTGACCTGATTGCAGCAGGTGACATAAGTAACTCCAGGGTTTTCAGAGTTCTTCCACTTGCATACTTTGGAAAACATTATGGTCAGAAGGGCGTATGGCATATAAAAGCCAAGGAAATCACCATAAAGACTGAACTCCCGCTTTGGGTTCACACTGACGGAGAAGTGTTACTTAAGTCCGACTCCATAACACTTACCTGCCTAAAGCAGAGACTTAACATGTTATTGTGAAATATCCCCTATTTTAATAGAATTTTAAGACTTTTTTATGCAGTTTTATGTTTGAAAAAAAGGGCCTTCTAGGGTATATTACTTCATAGTAGATATTTTGTAATGATTTTGTAATTATTTTGAAATAAGGTAAATTTTTGTATGAAAAAACGATTAAATGAACTCCTTGGAGGCTGGACAAGAGAGAGAATTGAGGTAACTATTCGCTGCCTCATACCGGTTGCAATATATGCAGTCATCTATCTCGTTTGGTTTTTCCATCTTGAAGGCACCAAGGCTTTACACTACACAGAAATACATACAGCTTTAGATGACAAGATTCCATTCCTTGAGATTTTTGTTATTCCATATTTTGGATGGTTTGCATACTGCGCATTCTTCTTCTTTTATTTCTTACTTAGATATGATTTAGAAGACTTTTTCAAAAACGCAGCATTTTTCTTCTCAGGAATGACATTGTTCCTTATTATCTCATCACTGTGGCCTAACATTCAGTACTTAAGACCTGCAGTAATGCCTAGAGATAACATTTTCACAGCAATGATTGCTCATCTGTACACTACAGATACACCTACTAATCTCTGGCCGAGCATCCATGTGTATAATGCAATAGGAACACATATTGCAATTGCTAACTCAGAACGTTTTGGAAAGAATAAAACGATAAGAATCAGTTCCTTCATCTTCTGCATACTTATCATTCTTTCAACAATGTTTATAAAGCAGCATTCAGTCATTGATGTACTTGGTGGTATCCTCTTTGCAATCCTGGCTAACCTGATTGTTTACAAGTCAGAATTCATCGTTAACTACTATCGTAGATATGAGGAACGCTTAAATGCAAGAAGAGCTGCATAAGCTACTAAAATTGAACTAATTCATCCCCGCATTTCAAAATCGGAATGCGGGGATTTTTTTGTACTAAAAAACCTCGTACAGCTTTAAAGCCATACGAGGTTCTGATTAACTTAGTTAAAGTTGTAAAGTCTCTGAGCAAGCTTATATCCAGCAAGAGTAATCTTTCTTCCGCCCTTACCAGGAAGATATACAAATACTCCTTCTATTCTGTAGCGGAGCTTAGCATAAAGTAAGAAGCTCTTACATTTAATATAATTCATAAGCTCTTTTCTCTTCTCAAGATTCTCCTTAGTACCAGAAGCAATCATAAGAATTGTAGAAATAGCTGTAATAATCTCAAGGTAGTTAAACATGTAGTGATGACGCTTAGGATTTGATTTGATCATGCCAATGTTCTCAACATAATAATCAACCATAAGCTTGTTTACTCTAACCTGCTGATCAAGTCTTGAAATCATTATCTCCTGATTAACAGACTGATCTGCTCTTCCGATGTAATAATAGTAGAAGTTTACATCCAGGTAGTACATTGTCTTAACGAACGGAAGGGGATTAAACACATAAATATTATCAACATAGAATGTGTGCTCAGGAAGTCTTAATCCGCAATCCCTTAAAAGCTTGGTTCTGAAAATAACTGAATGCATAAGAAGGTAATGACCAATTGATACTCTCTTTACATCATCCCAGGTAAAGAGCTCTTCAATAGGGAACATACGGTTATAACGCATAACCTTATGTCTGTCCTCACCCTCTTTGTTATATACGAAGTTACTGATAAGAAGGTCAAGTCTCTCACTGCCTGCAACAAACTCCTCTAAAGTAGTAAGAATTTTGCGATAAGCAACTTCCTTTACCCAGTCATCACTATCGACAACCTTGAAATAAAGTCCGGTTGCATTCTCAAGGCCTGCATTTACAGCTGAACCATGACCTCCGTTTTTCTTATGAATAGCACGAACGATTGTAGGATATTTTGCTGCATATTCATCAGCAATCTCTGCTGTTCTATCTGTTGAACCATCATCAACAACCAGAATCTCAACATCCTCTCCACCAACAAGAAGTGACTCTATGCATTTGCTCATATAATCCTGAGAGTTATAACAAGGTACTGCAATACTTAATAATTTCATCTTTTTCCATATCTCCATTCATTATCGAAGTCTTGTAACTTCGAATCTCTGTTTCGTAATAAGGCATTCTCTGAGCTCGCCACAGCGAACATCCGGATCGTCTCCCGGAATCTCTGTATCAATAGCCATTGCCATTACATCGATCATCTCATTTGTAACAATGGGTCTGATCTGATTTAAAACCTCAAGTCTGTCAGCGGAAGAATCTGCATCGAGGAATTTCACAACAAGAGGATTCATCCCAAACTCCTCGGCCTCCTGCTCAATAGTACGGCTCATGAAATCACCCTTATTTGGCTCATCCTGATCCTTTGAGGCAGGCGCATTCTTCTTTTCAGATGATGCGCTCTCCTTCTTTTCCTCCTTAACCTCAGGAGTAAAAAGTTCGAATCTCATCTTCTGATCCGCATTAGGATACTTCTTTGTATCAACCTCTGAAACAAACTCTGAAAGAGGTCTGCAATAGGTGGTAAACTCGCCATACAAAGCCTGATATACCACGATTTCCTCGCCTGTATCTACATCTCTGGCTATTGTAATTACCTGATATTTTCCGCCTTTAAAATGTCTGTATAATTCCTGTGGTAATGGTCTACGCAATTTCTTAGCCCCCTTTGCATTTAGCATTATAACATATAACCCATTATTATTCTTTACCTAACTGTTGATTTAACAATTATCATCTCTACACTTATAGTATGGTCAAGCTTTCCGCTTTTAACTGCTGCATCGCTCTCAAGGCACATATCAATGGCATCCTTTAACGCCTTTCTGGAATACCCTTTAGCCCATCCAACATATTTAGAAGCTATAAAGGGAGGTAAAGCAATTGCTGAAGCAACCTCTGCGCTCTTTCCTTTATCTACCAGTTCCTTCGTTATAAGAAGGAGATTAAACTGCCTTGCAATAAGAGCCAGAATCTGCTCAGGAGCAGTTTTTAGGGCTAACAGGTCGTAATAGATATCCATAGCCTTTTTCTGATTCTTTACCACAATGGCATCGGTCATCTCAAATATCCTGCTGGTAAGCCAGTTGGCACATACAGCATCAACATCTGCCTCTGTGATCTCTGCCCTGTCAGCTGTGTAGCACACAAGCTTCTCCATCTCATTGACAAGGTTAGACATATCTGTGCCAACTCTTGTAAGAAGATAGGCTATGGTCCTTGGTGCGATTCTTTTTCCATCAGCACCAAGCTTAGATATTATCCACTTGGAAAGCATCGTCTCATCCGGTGTCTCGCAGCAGATATCAAGTCCCGTCTTGTGTACAGCCTTGTACATGTCCTTTCTCTTGTCGACAGCGGACTCAACAAAAAGAAATGCTGTTGACTCAGAAGGCTTCTTTAAATACTCAGCAAGCTCAGGACATCCATTCTTAAAAAAGCCGCTGTTCTCAATTACGATGACTCTTCTCTCTGCAAAAAAAGGGAGGGTCTCAGCCATATCAATTATCTCTAAAGGATTAAGGCCAGCGCCTTCATAGTGGGACATATTCATTGAATCTGCGCTACCAAGCAGAGCCTTTTTCAGCTTATCCTTATTCTGAATACGAAGATATGCTTCATCCCCATAGATCAGATAACAGGACCTGAAGGTTCCGTTTGCTATATCCTCATTAATCTGCCTTTGTTTAGCAGGATAATCCGTAGTTTTTTTTGCAGCCATATACTTACCAATACCCTTGATTCATTATCACAACATGTTGTATTATAACATATTATGAGGCTCATGTTAGCACCTATATCTATGCTTTCGCCACTTAATAGGGGAGGAAAAAATGTTAAAACAGGTTTCTATCTATGCTGAAAACAAAAAGGGGTGTTTCCAGAATATCACTGGAATTCTCAGACAGAATGATATCAACATCCTGGGTTCCGTCACCAATGATTCTGCTGAATATGGCATAATTCGCATGGTTGTCTCTGATCCCGAAAAGAGTATCGAGGTTTTACGTAAGGCAGATTATATATGTAAAACTACTCCGGTTCTTGCTATTGAATGTCCGGATGAGGTTGGCGCCTTTGACAAAATCTTAAAGTCACTTTATGAAAGTAATATAAACGTTAACTACACCTATCTTTCCTTTAACAGAAAGTCAGGTCTTCCGATCATGGTAATGCATACAGATGATGTTTATGCTGTTGAGAACATCCTTATCAATAAGGGTTATAACTCAGTTGCAGAATGTGAAGAATAATTCGTTTATATGCGAGCACAAAAAATGCAGGCACAAAGCCTGCATTTTTTATATATTATTTTTCATACCCACTTTTTCCGGCTGATATCAGCCCTACCACAAAAATAATACAAATTGCGATTTCGACACCTGTTATGAACATTCCGGAACCATCGTCCCGTTTTTCTCCAAGCACTTCCTTATCCTTTTCTTCCGCGTCGTCTTCAGCTTCCTCGTTCTCGGTTTCCGTCTCCCCATTGACTAAACCCGAGTTTGAAGCAAGCTCACACGCGACCTCAGCTGTAGCTGCGCTAGCCACCATTGGCGAAATGATCGGAGTACCTAGCAGAAGCATAATTGACAGTATGGCTCCTGCCAATAAGTTTTTCATAAGTTCACCCCTCAAGTCTCTATAAATCCAACTCATGATTTGTATTATATAATAAGATAGTTTGTTATGTATTACCAAAGATGAATAACTTCCCTCAAAACTCGTACTTGACAATTAACAGTTTTCATGAATCATTTTTCAATCATTCAACAGGAATAAGTTCCAGTACATGTTTTCCAACAGCATATCTGCCAGTTCCAAATTTATCTTTTATGCTTATCTGAGTCTCTATTGCCCCATTTGCTTTAAGATAAATTTTCTCAAATCCAACAAGCTGTATATAATCAGCCATCTCATCAGGAAGCCTGTAAACCTGCAAAACTTCTGCTGCATCAAAATCACTATTATTACAAAGAGTGACCTTAACTTCCTGCATTCCCCTGTTATATTTTGCGTCCTTTATTTCAAAATCAGAATATGACAGTCCATATCCAAAGGGGAACTGAACCTTTATATTCTCTTTACAGGTGTGTCGATAGCCAATATGGAATCTTTCTCGATAATGAACCATCTTCTCATCACCAAAATCACCTACTGAAATTCCTGAGCAGTCTTTTTCTGAGTAGTAGAAGGTCTCCGGGAGACGACCACTTGGATTTATGTCTCCAACAATGACCTCTGCAAGAGCATTTCCGCCTTCCATGCCATTGTAGTACATCCACAATAAAGCCTTGCATTTTGAAGACCATTTGCTCATATCCACACAGCCACCACCGATTAGCGCTACGATTGTATCAGGACGTTTTTCCAAAAGTGCTTCCAGAAGCTCATTCTGCTCATAAGGAAGCTCTATATTCCTTCTATCCACGCCTTCAGAATCGATGTCATGGTTTAAACCGCCAACAAATATTATATACTCATATTCATTACATGCATTCAGCACTTCTTTCCTCAGTTTTCCCCTGAGTTCCCTAAGTTCTTTATCAGCTTCTCCGTTGCCTGCAGCGCTTCCTCCGCCATTCTCAAGGCTGAGTTCCTGCCAGTTGGTGCCTTCCTGAATCTTTCCAGCATCAAGCTTGCTGCAATATCCCTGAAGGTAATCAATTTGTGTTGATCCACCTATTCTGCTCTTTAAGCCCATAAGAGGAGATATCTCATATAGAGCCTTTATCTCCGCACTACCGCCGCTATTAGAATGAATTCTGTTAGCATTTTCTCCAACTACCAGAATCTTCTTTTCCTTTATAGCGGGTCTTATGATAGGAAGGATATTGTCCTCATTCTTTAACAGAACAACACTGCTTCTTGCTATATCCAGAACCTTTGCCCTGGCAGCAAAAGTATTATAAGCAGCGTCCTTTCTGTTCATGCGATCATCGCCTATCATATTAAGTCTGAGCATCAGAATAAGGATTCTGATAACCTTTTCGTCTATGAGTGCCTCATCTATTTCACCATCCTCAATCATCTTCTTTAAAGGATTGGCCATTTTATACTCATCAAAATCATAGGTAACAGACATCTCACAGTCTATTGCCGCCTCTGCTGCAAGCTTTGTATCATTAACAGCTCCCCAGTCAGAAACTACAAAGCCCTGATAGTTCCATCTCTTACGCAGAACATCATTTAAAAGATATTTGCTCTGACTGCAGAACTCTCCATGAATTCGGTTATAAGCACTCATTATGCTATAAGGATTTGCGGCATCAATGATATCCTTATATACCTGAAGATAGAGATCCTCCAGTACATCATCATCAATATCAGCATCTACTCCAAGCCTAGCTGTCTCCTGATGATTTATCGCAAAATGCTTAAGGCATGCAGCTACATCCCAGCTCTGTACGCCTTTAACATACTCTGAAGCAAGTTCGGAAGTAAGGTATGGATCCTCACTAAAATATTCAAAATTTCTACCGCATAAAGGTGTTCTCTTTAAGTTTACTCCGGGAGCAAGCATTACATCCTTGCCCCTGCCCCTGGCTTCTTCGCCAAGAACACTACCTGCACTATATGCAAGATTCCTGTCCCAGGTTGCAGCAATAGCGCTGTTACATGGGATGTATGTCACATAATCATCTGTATTTCCAACGCTAACCCATTCCCTTGGATGAAATTCTGCCCTGACACCACAAGGTCCATCTGACATGGCAAGAGGCGGAATTCCAAGCCTCGGAACTCCTTTTGTCTTAAAAAGCTCATTGCCATGGATCATGCCTATCTTTTCATCAAGAGTCATGTCCTCTAAAATCTCTTCTGCTCTGTAGCGTAATGTTGAAATACTACCTTCCATAAAAATCCCTTTCATTTACCATTTATTTCATGGTTCTTATAATATGAACATCCTTAGGCGCAATCTTGTGCATACCAGCGCCAAACTCAATTCCATTGATAAGCTCCATACCTTCATCATGAAGCTCATAAATTCCTTCAGAATCTCCATGATTGAGGATATAAAGAATCTGTGCTTTATCATCTTCTCTGCTTGTAACTTCCACATTTTCAGAAGCAAAGATAAGTGAATGGACTCCGGATCTTGAGAAAACTTCTGACAAAAATGCACTTCTAAAGTCTGCATCAGAGGAGGTTGCAACATAATATGCCTTACCCTTGCCAAGCTTGTTACTTGTAATAACAGGCATTCCCTGATAGAAGTCCTCAAGGTATCCATAATCATCTATCATCTTTGCACCTTCAAGATGAATGAGGTCACAAAGAATCTTTGCAGGATAACGTCTGCCCATATAGCTAAAGCTATTTCCCTGATCAGGTGAAAAAGCATCTGACTCCTCAACCCAGATTCCGAGAATATCTCTGAGCTTTCCAGGATATCCACCTGTAATAACAAGGTCGTTTTCCTGAACATATCCGCTGAAGAAACCGGTGATAAAGGTTCCACCATTCTCAACAAAGCTTCTGATTCTCTGGTCAAGATCACCCTTAACCATGTAAAGCACAGGAGCAATGACAACCTTGTACTGGGACAGGTCAGATTCCTGAGAAATGATGTCCACATTAATGTTCATGTTGCGAACAGACTCATAGTAATCAGAAATGAGTTCCCTGTAAGCAATATCCTTGCTAGGGCCTGCTGAATACTCAACTGACCACCAGTTATCCCAATCAAACATTACAGCCACATCTGACTTTGTTCTCATGCCTATTGTGGCATCACCAATATCTCTAAGTTCCTTTCCAAGAGCTGATATCTCACGGAAAGTCCTTGTATTTGCTGTTCCTACATGTTCAATAACTGCGCCATGATATTTCTCACATGCGCCGATACTTCTTCTCATCTGGAAAAAGAGAACTGAATCAGCTCCATGTGCCATTGCCTGATAGCTCCAGAGTCTCATTACTCCAGGTCTCTTCAGTGAATTGTAAGGCTGCCAGTTAGTCACACTGGGAGTCTGCTCCATAAGTGCAAAAGGAGCACCGTCCTTTATTCCACGCATGAGATCATGGCTCATGGCTATACTTGCAGGTGTTTGTCCCGGATACGGATAGTTATCCCATGAAATAAAATCCATCTTCTTTGCCCACTTCTGATAATCCAGCGGTTTAAAGAAAGCCATAAGGTTAGTTGTAACATTGGCATCCGGAATTATTTCCTTTATTGCATCTGATTCAAGACAATAGCAGTCAAGAATCGCATCTGACATGAATCTTCTGTAATCCAGCGAAATACCCTGAAAATCAGTATGTGCGCGGCCCTGGAATTCAAATTCCTCTGAGAGCTCATTAGGAGCAACTATCTCATCGAAATCATAGAAGGTATGTCCCCAGAAGGATGTATTCCATGCCTTATTTACGTCATAGATACTCTTATATCTGTCCTTAACCCATTCTCTAAAGGCATTCTCACAGTTCTCGCAGTAGCACTCTCCGCCAAACTCATTTGATATATGCCATGCAATTATATTCTTCTGATTCTTGTATCTCTCAGCAAGCTTCTGAGCAAGACGCTGAGCATACATTCTATAAGTAGGACTTGAAGGACAGGAATTATGACGTCCTCCAAATTTACGCTTACGTCCTTTATAGTCCACCCGCAGAATATCCGGGTGTCTCTTTGCCATCCATGCAGGATGTGCTCCTGTGGACGTAGCCATGATGATATTCATTCCATTATCAGTAACAAGCTTTACGATCTTATCGAGCCTGTCAAAGTCATATTCATTTTCAGAAGGCTGCAGTGAAGCCCAGGAAAATACATTCAGAGTAACCGTATCAATCCCTGCCTTTGCAAATAATTCCATATCCTGCTGCCAAATATCTTCAGGCCACTGCTCGGGATTGTAGTCTCCTCCGTATGGTATCTTTTTAAGATTTTCGTTCCAGCTCATAGTTCCTCCTTCAAGCTTCATTTATACTCTGTTTTCTAAATTCAGCCGGTGTCATTCCGGCATGTTTTCTAAACTTTTTACCAAAATAATCAACGTCGTTATAGCCCACCATCTGGGCCACCTCATAAACCTTATACCTTCCTCCAGCCAGGAATTCCTTAGCCTTCTTTATCCTGCACTCATTGAGGTAGTAGTTGTAGCCAGTACCTGTAGTTCTTGTAAAAAGCCTTCCCAGATATCCGCTGTTATAACCAAACTGTGTTGCCAGTTCCTCCAGAGTTAGTGGTTGTGTATAGTTCCTTTCAGTGTAGGAAATAATGTCATCAATTATGTTCTCTGATCCTACATGATCATGTAATCTATCCATCACGTTACTAAGTATTTCACCTACATACTGCATTATTTCATATAGGTAAAATCTGCTTTCTATAAATTCTATTATCCCCGCATGAGAATCAAACAGATCAGTCAGCTTGGGATACTGCTTGGTCAGTCTGTCCTTTATCTGAAGCAAAAGCTCAGTTATATACAGGCACACATCTGAGCTGTCAATATCCTGCCCCTTTATGTAATCCGAAATCTCTTCCAGCACATTTATCATCTTTGATTTATTTCCGTTTATTACAGAATCAAAGATCACATCGAGATAGTTGTTTAATACCTCTCTGGCATCCGTCTTCTTACAGCCTTCAGAAAAGTTCATATCGCTGTATTCGTGGGTAAAATGTGCACCCTCTTCGCAGAAAAATCTTCTTTTTGCCAAAGCCTTTGCTGCTTCAAAGGAATCATTTATTCCATCAGGCGAATAAACAATTTTGCCCATAGCTACAAAAAGCATATCCAGTGGACTGTCAGATTCTATAGGCTGCTTTTCATAGTGTGAAATAAAATCCTCAAACCGTGCTATCTGAGCCTTTCCCTTTAGCAAAATGCAGTCAAAGCCCTCAGCAGTAGTCACCTCATAGCTTCCCTTTTCAAGGAACGTTCCCAGCATATCAGTAAAGCTATAATTCTTTTCTGTCTTATCCAAAGCAGCATTTATCTTATTGTGATAGGTCTCGTAAATAACAACTTGATAAGCATTGTGCATCAATAAAAGCTCACTAAGCTCTTCCCTTTGCTCCTCCGAAACCTCATTTTCTTTATTATCAAAATAAGTGCCAAGTAAAAGCTCTCTTACTACAACGCCTTTAGCCTTATTCTGCATTTTTCCGGACTTAAGGCCTTCCCTTGTGCTCTTATCAATTTCCTCTTTTATTCTCTTAACTGTGTCGTATAATTCGTCTTCATCCACAGGCTTTGTGATGTAATTCGTAACCTTATTCCTGATGGCATCCCTTGCATAGGAAAAATCAGAAAAGCCTGACAGAATGATAAAATAACCTTTATATCCCTGCTCCCTTGCCCGTTTAATAACATCCATTCCATGGATTTTGGGCATCTGCATATCCATCACAACTAAAGAAGGCTGCAATTTCGTTATGGCTGATAACGCTTCTTCACCATTCGAAGCATCTCCCACAACAGAAAATCCCAGCTCCTCCCAATCTATAATCAGCTTAATGCCTTCTCTTATGTTTTCCTCATCATCCGCAATTAATACTGTTTCCACGCGGATTTCCTCCATTTCGTTTCCATAAAAAGTCTAAAATAATTCTAGCATAATCCATTAGGATATTCCGTTAAAATTACATAAAATAACGCGTAAATTCTGCACAAAAAAGGCACTTCAAAGGTCTCTTTCTTATTTAGTCAAATAGGCTGCGGCCTATATTGACCGCAGCCCCATTGATTGTCTAGTAATAATTATTCTGCCATAGCTGCATCTTCTGCTGCTGCACGAAGCTTTGCTTCATTTTCCTGGAATTCGATACACTCAGCGTAGCCATATTCCTCTGCCTGCTGAACCATATCTGCAACAATTGAATCGAACTCTTCATCAGATGAAGCATAGATTGCTTTCCAAGTGTTATCCTTTACGCAAGTTGCAACCTGATCCCATACAACCTGGAGTTCATCAGAGTGAACACCACCTGTGTACATTGTTCCAGGAGCAAGGATGTAATCAAACTTATCAAGATATTCATCAGGTGTATCAGCGCCTGCGAAATCTCTCCACTTCTTCTCAATCTCAGAACCTGCCTCTGTAGAATAGCTAGCCCAGTTTCTATAGTTGAAGGTCTCACCATTACTATCAGGGTTAGGAGCATCAAGTGCCCATGTTGAATTGTTCATCTTGAAGGAACCATCATCATATGTTCCGTCATAACCATTGCCAATCTCTGTAGAGATGTCTGTCTTGCATGCAAGACCTGTCTCTGTGAAGCATGTGTTTCCGTTTTCATCATAGTACCAGCAAACATCCTTAGGACCATACTCAGCGATCATACGTCCCTCAGGAGTTGAAAGCCAGTTGATGATAGCCATGCAAAGCTCAGGATACTCTGTGTTTGCACCGATTGACCAGATTCTGTTTCCACCGTAAACATTAAGACCATAACGGATAGGTGTTGCCTCTGTAGGCTTTACAGGATACATAGCTTTTCCAGCCTCAAGGTGATCCGGTGTGTTATAAAGAGCTGAACCCATGAAGTTGAATACATTGAGGAATGCTGTACCATTCTGGTAATCCTCCTGCATTCCGTTGAAGCCCTGTGTCTGTGAATCGGGATCAAGAAGTCCCATCTGATAAAGCTTGTTGTAGAACTTAAGAGCGGTCAGGTAAGGACCATTCTCTTCAAGTACAGGATGGAATGTCTGAGTCTTAGGATCATAAAGGCCAAGACCGAACTCATCATAACCATAATATGCTGTGGCTGTTGACTTAACGAACATAACCATGTCGCCGTCCCAGTCATTGAAAAGTGAAACACCGTAGGTCGGGTTACCGTTATCATCTGTAGGACAAGCTTCCTTCATCTTTGCAAGTACATCTACCATGCTGTCAAAATCTGTGATTTCAGGAGAGCCAATCTCTTCGTAAAGGTCATAACGAAGATCCCATGTATACATGAATGAACCCGGATCCTCAGCAGAACGAGTTACATCAAATCC
>JAEEGL016841557.1_pt1 | contig 17061 bp, 18 predicted proteins | sample 9134231 | NCBI WGS metagenome assembly JAEEGL01 (sample SAMN16246548, study PRJNA631951) | gut metagenome | biome: gut microbiome; feature: rumen; material: fiber-attached | host: Bos | place: Iran: Karaj | collected 2018-10
AGGAGCTGAAAAAGCGCCGGGCCAATCGCATTTATGCCGTGGCCACCTTCGCTTTCTTTACCAGCGGCATCGAAGCCTTTAATAAAGCCTATGAAGACGGACTGCTGACCAAGGTTATCGCCAGCAACCTGACCTACCGCCGCCCTGAAGTACAGGCCGCCCCCTGGTTTGTGGAAGCGGATCTGAGCAAGTATATTTCCTATATCATTGCCACCCTGAATCATGACAGGACCCTGTCCAATTTGCTGAACCCCTATAACCGGATCAAAAAGCTATTGGCCCGCTATCAATCCGAACAGGCGGCGGAAGGAATCCGCCTGGTATAATCATGAACAAGCAGGATGAAACCGACCTGATTTCCGAGCCTAACGCTCCCAAAAACATCGTTCAGTCCGCCAAAGATTTTATGAACGGCGTTCTTTCCCCTTTGAAGGGAAAGGATATGGGGCAGATGGTGGAGGAATTCACATCTGAAATGACCCTTGTAGCCGAGGGACTGAGCGAAGATCAGCAAAAGCTTTCGCAGGAAAACGAACGTCTTTCCGCCCAGCAGACAGAATTGGAACAAAGGATGCTGGATGGATTCCATGACGCGGATGTAACAGCGGATGAAATGCGTAAGGAAATCGCCGTCCTGCGTTCCCGTCTTGAAAAGGCTGAAAAACTGCTTCAGGAAAAAAAAGAGCAGAAGCCCAAAAAAACGGACGGGATCACCGCCATGCTGCGCCAGGCTACCTGGCTGGTCGCTATCGGAGCCGGATCATGGATCATTGTAACGATCATCAACGCGCTCACCTGAGTGAACGAAAAAAACGCGCGAGAGAAAAGATGCCGCCGCTCGCGCGTTTTTGTTTGCCCATTTATTGTCTCAATTGATCGCTTGATTTTTAATCAGCGAAAAGCTATAATAGTAAAGAATTCAGGAGCAGTATTGCTTGCCTCAAGGAGGTGTTTCGATATGCCGATGTATGAAGAACTGGTGAAAAAATATACAAAAAGAAAAAAAGACACCTTGATGGACAGCGTTACAGCCGGGCTATCCTATGCTGACAACGTAGCTGTTGATTTGGGGCTGCTGGACGACAGCGGCATGATCGACGCGCTCTCTTCCGCCGCACCGTTCGCTATTATTGCCGTTACCGAGCAAATGAAGGTGATCATGGGCAGAAAAACCGGGAAAGCAGGCTTCAGCGACGCTTTGCAGCGCATGATAAAAACGGGGGCCGCCATGGGTGTGGGCGCGCTTGCCGCCGTAGCCGCAGGGCCGGTTGCCGCTGTTCCGGCTGCCATGGGCACCCGGGCGCTGCTTTCCCATTATAAAAGCAAATCTATGCTGGGGCTCAGGGTCCAGGAGCGGACGGGACGTTTACGGGCCCTTCGGGAAAAGCGGGAAAACGAGCCTGCGAAGGATTTGCGGCCCGCGCTCCCAATTGGCATCAATTATCTGGATGAATGAAACACTGCTCTAAACAGACCGTCGCTTCCGCGGCGGTTTTTATTATGCGAATAAAGAAAGCGTCGAAAAAGCATACTATGCATATCTTGCGAAAGGAGGAGATTCAATTGGAGCATCCTTCTTGGAATCCACAGAAAAGCGGCGTTATCACAGAAGATTTCAAGCAGAATTTGCTTTTGATCCGGGAAGCGGCGCATGTGAATGAAAGCGAGGATGTGATCCTGCGGCAATTCAGCGTATTGGGACATCCAGCCGCCATATTGTATTTGGATGGTATGGCGGACGGCGAAGCTGTACAGCGCTATCTGATGGAACCTCTTCTGCATGCCGCTCCCTGCGATGAGCTTTCGCTTGATTCCTATCTGGCTGAAAAGGTTCTCCCTTTGGCTTCCGTGTCCCCCACCGCTCAGTTGTTCACTGTATTGAGCCGGGTTTTCAGCGGTGATGCGGCGTTGATTGTGGATACCATGCCCGGCGCTCTGATCGCGGATGTGAAAGGCTTTATCCGCCGCGGCATTTCAGAACCGATCAATGAATCGGTCATCGCAGGGCCCCATGAAGGCTTTACAGAATCCCTGCGGGACAATACCGTTTTGATGCGCCGGATGATGCGCACGCCTTCTCTGATCATAGAAGCCGCCGCTGTCGGCAACAAAATTCCTTCCCGCGTTTGTATGCTGTATCTGAACGGGATTGCCAGAAAAGAAAACGTAGATGAATTGCGCCGCAGGCTGGAAGGAATCAATATCGATTATGTTTCAAGCATCGGTATGCTGGAGCAGCTGCTTGAAGACCAGCCTTTTTCGCTGCTTCCCCAAACAGCTGCTACGGAAAGGCCGGATCGGGCCGTCAGTTTTCTCAATGAAGGCCAAATCGTGCTTCTGATGGAAAACGCACCTTCAGCTCTGGCGCTTCCATCCGGGTTTCAGCATCTGTTTCACGCGCCGGATGACACGGCTATGCGCTGGCAGTACGGTACCTTTCTAAGGCTTCTTCGGCTTTCAGGCATTACCATTTCGCTGCTGCTTCCAGCCGTTTTTATCTGCCTTACCGTGTATCATCCGGAAGGCATGTCTTTGTCACTGCTCACATCAGTTATCGAAAGCCAGGCCAAGGTGCCGCTTTCTTTGTTTCCCTCGCTGCTGATCATGCTGCTCATTTTCAGCTTGATCAATGAAGCCGGCACCCGAGTGCCCGGCGCGCTGGGGGCCAGTTTATCCATCGTTGGAGGGCTTATTCTGGGGCAGGCGGTGGTGGAAGCGGAATTATTCAGCCCTCTGGTGTTGATCGTTGTGGCGCTGAGTGGATTGGGCAGCTATGCGGCTCCTTCCTTTCCGATCACGCTGTCCATTCGCATTTCACAGCTGATCCTGGTATTGGGGGCCGGTATCGGCGGGTATCCCTGCATGATATTTGCCTTGTTTGCTCTTCTCACTCGCTGCTTTGGCATTACAAGCCTGCGCCAGCCGTTTTTTGCGCCTGCCATTCCAAAACGCCCCGCCAATCCGGATGCGATCCTTAGAAAACCGATATGGCGTCAGCGGCTTCGGGGCGCTATTGCAAATCCCTTTTTCATGGATCGAATGATCGGTCCCATGCGCGTATGGGATCACCCCAAGGAGAAAACATGACGGAACAAACTGTTTCTTCCGTTCATACGGAAGCCGAGGCAAGGAAACAGCGCGTTTGCGCCTATGCCCGTGAACGCTGCGTTTTAAACGCTATGGTTTTGTACGCTCAGCTATGGATTGGATTTTCCTTGTATCTGTACGATCATGTGAGCACGCCCGGATGGATTTCTTTGCTGTTGACAGGTCCCTATGCCGCCGCTTTGCTTTATATAGGCAAATTCCTGGCATCGCATACCAACGGACGGGATAATCTCATTGTTTTCGCTGCGGGAGAAAAAGCATCGAAGCTGTTTTTCATACTTTTATCTATTCCGCCTTTGTTTGACGGTTTTATATCCTTTTATGCTTTATTCGCCTTGATTCGGGATGTGATGCCGGATCACAGCGCCTGGGAAGGGGCTGTGGCGGTCGCTTTTACCTGTGCTGTTTCTTTAGATCATGGAAAAGAACAGGCGCTGACGCACCTGGGAAGCTTTCTTAAATGGATTGTGGGCGCTTTATTTGTTTATTGCTTCCTGATTGCCATCCCTCACGGCAAAGCATCTCACTTATTTCCCATATTCGGCAATGGAATGAATTCCATTCTGAAAGGAGCCCTGTGGATGTGCGGCGCATTCTCCACCGCTGCTTGGCCGTACCTCACAGCAGGCGCGGAAGAACAGATGCTGTATAAGCAAAAAGAAGTCCCTATCTTTCGTTCCGTTTTTATTCTTCTTTTGTTTTCTTTGATTACTTATGGAGTCAGTGTATGGCTGCTCCCCTTCTATGCCATGGCCAGACCCCAATCCTTGGGCTGGCGGCTGCTGCTTGTTGCCCATATGACCCCCTCTATTCCCGCCTGGAGCCTGGAGGTTATTGCCCTGTTGCTGCTGTTTATGCTCGCGCTGTGCGTCAGCATAGCCCATGCATCTGCAATGCTTTCAAAATGTATCTGGAGAAAAAAGGAACCTCGTTTCCTGAAGCCGATCCTGCTGATGTTGATGATTCCTTCATGTGTGACCAATACTGCGCATACCAAACAGATCATCATCCTTGCAGCGCCCTGGAGGGCCGCATTATCCCTTCTTCTTTTGTCCATTCTTTGTCTGCTTAGCCTATTGAGAACACGCGGCAAAGGAATCAGGGAGGAAAAAGCATGAAAAGGATACTGATTGTTCTCATGCTATGCTGCATCCTTCTTACAGGCTGCAATGAACGTCAGGTGGAAGAAGAACTGCTGGTAATCGTTTTGGCCATCGATCAAACGGAAGATCATCGATGCCTGACAGCCATCAAAGTGCCAGCCAATACTTCCGCCAGTTCTTCTTCATCCGATCGGGAGGATTCAGGCTATTTGCTTTTGCAGGCTGAAGGCGATCATTTTGCCGACGCTATTTCCATGCTGAATGCTACCACGCCAAGGCGGCTCAATTTTTCTCAAGTTAGGGAAGTGATCATTGGGGAGGCTGTATCAAAACAAACCGGATTTATCACCCTTCTTCAGCAAATTGATAATTTACCCAGGTTCCGCTGTTCCGCTGCGGTAATCATTTGCCAGGGAGAGGCTATGGAATTCATAAAGCAGCAAAAGCCTTATGTGGGTATGCGTCTGAGCCGATACGCAGAAAACACCCTGGCCAGCAACGCCGGAAAAGGTTTTACGCCCAGTACGGATCTCTGCGCGGGCGTAAGGGATTTGGGCTTCGGTTTCAGCGATCCTCTCTTTATTCTTGGCGCGGTTAACAGTTTCAATCATTCTGAGAATCAAAGTGAAGAGAAATCATTGGATACAAAGGCTGGGAGCCTGCCGCGAAAAAGCCTGGAAGCCATCGAAATGTTCGGAGCGGCAGCTACGGATGGAATCTCTGTTTGTGGATATATAAGCGGCTATGAAATGGCGCTCATCCACCTTCTCAGCGGACATGTAGAAGCGTTGACCATGCAGCAGGGAAGCATAACGCTGCACATAACAGTCGGAAAGCCTGCTTCTCTGTCCGTGGATATAAGCCAAACTCCCATCGTCCTTCATATATCGCTTCAGTGTGAAGCCCTATATTCTCCTGGATCGAACCCGGATATCGTGCTTGTACAGAATCAACTGCAGAAGGACTTGTTGACGTTGATTTCCCATCTGCAATCCATCCGCTGCGATGGGATCGGCTTTGGCGACGTTGCCGTGAAAAATTTTCTCACGATCCCCGATTGGGAATCCTTCAACTGGCGGGTTCAGTATGCGCAAGCTGCCGTGCAGGCTGAAGTGAAGGTTCTGGGAAAAGAAAAATGAAATTCACAGCTTTGACACAATGGCCAACGCTGCATAGCCCGGTGTTCCGAAACAGGAAAAAACAAACAGATTCAGTCCATTCAGGCCTATGCCGCCCAGGTCAGCGCTGATCCAAAGCAAAACAGCAAAACAAGCAATCTTCAGCATCCAGCGGCAGGCCCTGTTCTGGTTGTCGGAAAGCAAAGAGAACAAAAGCAAACCGGTAAAAAGCATTCCGTTCATCGCCAACAGTATCCAATGCTCAGTGCGCATTCGCATCCCTCCCCGCAAAGATATGCGCAAAGATTGACAATTATGCCTTAGCGGGTGTAAAATAAACCTTGTATTCTTTCCATGGTTTGGAGGTAATGGTTATGGGCATCATCCCGTCCCGTAATTTGGAAGATCAGCGCCGTGAGGAAAACGGCATCGTATACTTTGACCGCGGAACCGTCACCGGCAAGAATGGCCGCAAATATGACCGCTACGCCATTCAGACCCACTTTGTCCAGCGCGGAGAAAGCCAGAAAGAACTGGTTGAAAAATATGTGCGGCCCCTGTATAAGGAAGGCGACGTACTGTCCTTCGGCGCGAAGGTCATGTGCATGTGCGTAGAATCCGTCAAAACCCGTGACGAAGTAAAACCCGGCTTTTGGGCCAATTTTCTGTGGCGCTTTGCCGGTATCAATCATACCGGCGTAGGCATGCATGAGCCCTACAAGCTGCAATTGGTCATTGATATCTGCGGCCTGCCCCGGGTACTTCTGGCCGTGTTCTGCTCCGCCGTCACGAAGCCCTTTGGCATCCATGGCGTGTTTTACAAGGTGTGCGGAAAAGGCGTGGGCGGCATCGATGGTTTCTATTTCCGCTCCAGCTTTGATGTGTATAAGGAAATGGCCCTGATCAATCCCGATAATCCTGTGGAGCTGTGCGATCAGCTTTATAAGGAAACGGGCATCCCCGTGGTACTCATGGACGCCAACGATTTGCAGCGGGATCAGTTGGGCAAAAGCCACGGCTTCCCCCTGACGGATGAAGAAATCCAGGACGCCATGCAGGACAACCCCTCCGGCCAGGGCGACGAATTGACGCCGCTTATCCTGATTCGCCCCCTTTCTTAACGTTTTACAACATTTTTCTCCGGCCATTGTGCCGGAGATTGTTTTTTGCTATAATCTGAATGTCAACCAATGATTTTCAGGAGGATCGAACGCTATGCCGCAGGACAACACCGGTTACCTTTCCCCCTTTTCCACCCGTTATGCCAGCAAAGAAATGCAGTATCTTTTTTCCGCTCAGAACAAATTTTCCCTGTGGCGAAAGCTGTGGATCATTTTGGCCGAATCCGAGCAGGAATTGGGATTGTCCATTACGGATGAACAGATCGCCGAAATGCGTGCCCACATTGATGATATTGATTTTGACGCGGCTTCCGAATACGAAAAAAAGCTGCGTCACGACGTGATGGCCCATATTCACGCCTGGGGGGATCAGTGTCCCACCGCCCGGCCCATCATCCATTTGGGGGCTACCAGCTGCTATGTTGGGGATAACGCGGATGTGCTGATCCTGCGGGATGCCCTGCAATTGATCCGCAAACGGCTGATTGCCGTGATCCGGGCGCTTTCCGATTTTGCCGATGAACACGCTTCCCAGCCCTGCCTGGCCTTTACCCATTTCCAGTCAGCCCAGCCTACCACCGTGGGCAAGCGGGCCACCCTGTGGCTGAACGATCTGACGCTGGACCTGGAGGAAATCGATTTCTGCCTGTCCACCTTGAAACCATTGGGCTGCAAGGGCACCACCGGCACCCAGGCCAGCTTCCTGGAGCTGTTCCACGGGGATTATGATAAAGTTTGGAAGCTGGACAGCCTGATTTCCGAAAAAATGGGCTTTGAAAAGGCTGTACCTGTATCCGGCCAGACCTATTCCCGGAAAACGGACAGCCGTGCCCTGAACGCCCTGTCCCAAATCGGCCAGAGCGCCCACAAATTTGCCAACGACATTCGCCTGCTGGCCCATAAGAAAGAAATCGAGGAACCCTTTGAAAAGAACCAGATCGGTTCCTCTGCCATGGCATACAAGCGCAATCCCATGCGGTCCGAGCGCATGACGGCCTTGAGCCGCTTCCTGATCAGCAACGCCCAAAACGGCGCCATGACAGCCGCGGAACAATGGTTTGAACGCACGCTGGACGACAGCGCCAATCGGCGTCTGTCACTGGCAGAAGGTTTTCTGTGCGCCGACGCGGTGCTGTCTCTGTATTTGAATATTGCTTCCGGCCTTGTGGTTTATGATAAAGTGATCGAAAAGCATCTGCGGGAAGAACTCCCCTTCATGGCTACCGAAAACATCCTCATGGACGCCGTGGAACGGGGAGGGGACCGGCAGGAATTGCATGAGCACATTCGGCTGCATTCCATTGCCGCCGCAAACGCCGTAAAAATGGAAGGCAAAGAATGCGATCTGCTGTCCCGCATTGCCGGCGACGCTGCTTTTCAGGTGGATGAGGAAACGCTGGAATCCTCCCTGCAGCCCGAAAACTATATTGGCTGCGCAGCGGAGCAAACCAAAAAATATCTTGCGGATATCATTCAGCCTATGTTGGAATCCAACGCCGATCAAACCGTGAAAACCCAGGAAATCAATGTTTGAGCTTCAATTCTGCTGCTCCTTTCCGATATGGAAGGGAGCAGTTTTTATGAGGATCGCGCCATTTCTGTTTGCAAACGGCTCAGAATGCGCTTTTCCAGTCTGGAAATATAGGATTGGGAAATACCCAGTTCATCCGCCACTTCCTTTTGCGTCATTTCCCGGTTTCCTTCCAAGCCGAAACGCATATTCATGATTTTTCGTTCCCTCTGAGGCAAATGAGACAATGCGTTTGATAAAACCTGTCTTTCAGCATCCTCCTCCACGCCGCGAGATACCAAATCTCCTTCCGTTCCCAGTACATCAGATAAAAGCAGTTCATTCCCATCCCAATCGGTTTTCAGCGGTTCATCCAGGGATACTTCGTATTTTAAGCGGCTCGTGCGCCGTAAATACATCAGCACTTCATTTTCGATACATCGGCTGGCATAAGTTGCCAGCTTGATTTTCTTTTCCGGGTTAAAGGTATTCACCGCCTTGATCAGCCCGATCGTTCCGATGGAAATCAAATCTTCCATGCCGACAGCTGTATTCTCAAATTTCTTGGCGATAAAAACCACCAAACGGAGATTTCTTTCAATCAAAATGGAACGTACCGTACCGTCGTCCTGAGGGAGTTTCGATACAAGCGATATTTCTTCCTCAGGCGTCAGCGGCTTGGGCAGCGGATCCGCTCCGCCGATATAATAGACGCCGTCCGGATGCAAATAAGAAAAAAATATCGCCATCCATTGTTTCATTTCAATCGTTCGCATATACTTCCCTCCTTATCGCTCATTGCAGAGGCTCCCGGGCAGCAGCGCCCGATTTTCATCAAAATCGCTGATCGCCACAGCGGCATGGATTCTGATTTTCTTTCCGTCATGACACAGCAGCAGCTTTTGCGGATGAAAACACATCAAAGTCTTTCTTCCTGCCGCTGTGCGAATACCAATCAGCCTCCAACCCTCCGGCAGTGTGGATAAATCATGAATATTCACCCCCGCTGGCATGATCGTTTTCAGCATTTTTTCAGGTATGACTATAACAGGAAGGCCCGTGGCGCTTTCATGAAGCAGGTTCCCATTATCAAGCAGAACCGGTAATTCAGCCTGCCCGCTCTCCAGCGCGATCACAAGCCGAAAGCCATCTTTCCCAACCGTTTGACCGGACAATCCTACGCAGATGATCAATACCACGACAGAACACAATATGATCGTGAACGCGGAATTGATATGCTTCGTCAGCGCAAAATCCGACAGTCCTGACAGGAACCAGCCGGACATAAGAACCAGCAGCGTATTCTTTATGCTGACGCCGCCAAACGAAAAAGCGGACATGCAAAACGCCGAAAACAGCAGCATGGGAAAGCTTCGGAAAAACGGCTTCCCGATCCCGGCAATCATGCCGTACGCAGCGCCCAAGGCCGATGAAACAAGCGCTTTTCCGGGAAGAAGCCGGATGTGCGCCATCCTGGAAGCCGTAAGCAGTGACAGATAGTTCATCCATCCATTGATCAGAAAAAATGCCTCTCCGTTTACACGCATGCTTTCGTCCTCCGTGCGTTCAGTATATGCGTCTGTATACGGCATGAGCGTCGAAGCAGGATGCGGAAGAACACGAAAAAAGGAGGCGGATGCCTCCCTTTGATTCATGGATGGAACCCTATTCTATTGTTGTCAGCATTTCCAGGGATTCTGGCAAGCACCGGATTCTTTCTTTTAAAAATTCCGGATAAAAATATAAGCTTTTTAAGCTGTCGTAGGGCAGCCATTCAAACACATGCGTATGCTTTCCCTCGTCTAACCGAAAGCAGCTTCCCGTATTCCGCAGGCCGGTATGTTCGATATTCACGAGAAAATAAACGCAGATTTCGTGGTATCTTTCCTGATCCACATCTTCCGTGAAAAAGCTTTGGTTGAACCACAAGGGGCGAACGATTTCGGCGTCAATGAGCAGTTCTTCTTTGATTTCTCTTCGCAGCGCATCCTCCGCTGTTTCATGCAAATGTACCCTGCCGCCGGGAAGATAATAGTAAGGCGAGCGTTCATCCTTCATGGCCAAAATGTATTCTTGGCGGAGAATCACAGCGCAGACGCGGTAATTGAAGCGCCCCATTTCCGTTCGGAACGTCAGATCCATTATGCTTCCGCCTTCCCCAATATTTCCATTGCCTGTTCTTCCTGGAATTGGTTGGTGTACAGATTATAATAAGCGCCTTTTTTACGCAGCAATTCAGAATGCGATCCCATTTCTTTGATTCTCCCATCGTCAATGACCAGGATTCTGTCTGCCGTGCGCACGGTGGAGAGCCGATGCGCAATGATGAAGGAGGTCCGGCCGGTCAGCACTTTGGAAATGGCATGCTGAATGATCTGCTCGGTCTGCGTATCTACGGAAGAAGTGGCTTCATCCAGCACGAAAATGCGGGGATCCGCCAAAATGGCCCGGGCAAAGGAAATCAACTGCTTTTCGCCGGTGGATAAGCGGCTGCCGCCTTCGCCAACATCGGTATCATAGCCCTTTTCCATTTTCAGAATAAAGGGTTCCGCGTTTACCATTCGGGCAGCGTTTTCTATTTCTTCATCCGATGCGTCAAGCCGCGCGTAGCGGATATTGTCTCGGATGGTGCCGGAAAAAAGCCTGGGCTCCTGCAACACATAGCCTAAATTGCTTTGCAGCCAAAGCTGACTGCGTTCCTTGTAATTGACCCCGTCGATTTTGATTTCACCGGCCGTAGGTTCGTAAAAACGGCAGATCAGATTCACCACCGTGGATTTGCCCGCGCCGGTGGGGCCCACCAGAGCGATGGTTTCCCCCGCATTGATTTTCAGATTGAAATCGGACAGTACCTTTTCGCCTTCTTTGTACTGAAAATCCACATGGCAGAATTCCACGTCCCCTTTGAGAGCGGGCCAGTTTTCCTTTTTGGGGTGAAAATTGTCGCCGAATTTCGCTTCCACGTCCGGAGAATCCACAATATCCGGCTCCGTTTCCAGCAGCGTCAGCACCCGTTCCGCCGCCGCCTGCGCGGACTGCATTTCAGCAAATACGTTCGCAATGTTCCTGATCGGCTCAAAAAACTGCACAGTGTAATTGATGAAAGCCTGCAACACGCCCAGCGTCATGCCGCCGATCAGCACGGCGTGACCGCCCTGCCACAGCGCGTATGCTGTCGCCAGGGACCCCAGCGCTACCACGATCGGCAAATATACCGCCGAAAGAGACGCCGCCCGGACGGAGGATTTCTTCATTTCGTGAGTCAGATTCGTGAATTCCTCCATGTTCATTTCTTCCCGAACCAGCGTTTTGGTGGTTTTCGCGCCCATAATGCCCTCATTGAAGGCCCCGGTGATTTGACTGTTGGTTTTGCGCACGGCACGGTAAGCTTTCAGAATCCTTTGCTGGAACCACCAGGAAATCACCGCCAGCGGCGGCACGACCAGCATCACGATCAGCGCCATTTTCCAATTCAGCACCAGCATGGTAATACTGGCTGCCGTCAGCATGACAGCCCCCCAGGCCAAATCCAGCAGGGACCAGCCGATGGTTTCCGCAAGGCGCTGCGTATCGCTGGTCATTCTGCTCATCAGATAGCCTACGGGCATACGGTCATAATAGGAAAACGGCAGCTCCTGCAATTTCCGAAACGCTTGCTTTCGGATGGTATAGCACACGCCCACTTCAATTTTCCCGCCTAAATACAGAAAATAGTAAATCGTGGCCACTTGCAAAAGCAGAAGCGCCAGGTAGACCGCCACAAAGCCAGGGACTCCTTCCATGGTTCCGGGATGATTCAAATTGGGGATAAAATGATCGATGGCATAAGTGGTCATCAACGGAAACACCACGTCGCAGCCGGCAGTAATGGCCATAACAACCGCCAGTTTTCCTAAATCCCAATAGTATTCCTTCGCGTAACGCAGGATATTTTTCCACAGCGACAGAGAAAAGCGCTGGGTATAATCCTGCTCCTCAAACTGCTGCATAACCTTTGTTTTCCTCCTTGAACTCTTCCTCCAGGGCGGATTGAATATTGAAAATTTTGCTGTACAGTCCCCCGGAATGGATCAGATCCTCGTGCGTTCCCTGCTGCGTAATCTGTCCGTCCTCCATTACCAAAATCCAGTCCGCCTGAGACAGCGTTACAATCCGGTGGCTGATGATAATGGTGGTGGTATCCTTGCTGCGTTTTTTCAGCGCGGAGCGGATTTGGGCATCCGTTTCTGTGTCCACAGCCGAGAGGGAATCATCAAAAATCAGAATATCGTTATCCTTCATCAGGGTTCTTGCGATGGCGATTCTTTGCTTCTGTCCGCCGGACAAAGTGACGCCCCGCTCGCCCACCAGGGTATCATACCCCTTATCACTGTCCAGGATAAATTCCTTGGCCGCGGCGTCGGCTACCGCTCGATCGATTTCTTCCTCCGTTGCGTTCCGCCTGGCAATCGCCACATTTTCTTTCAGTGTTTTGGAAAACAGAAATGGCTCTTGCAAAACCAATCCCACTTTGGAACGCAGATAGTACCGATCGATTTGGTTGATTGGCGTTCCTCCGATGCGGATTTCGCCCTGCTTTACGTCAAACAGCCGCTGGATCAAATGCACCACGGTGGATTTTCCGCTGCCGGTAGCTCCCAGGATCGCCACCGTTTTCCCTTTGGGAATAGTAAAGCTGATATTCTTTAATATATCCCGGCCTTCGTCATAACCGAAGGTAACATGATCAAACACGATGTCGCCCTTTAAAGAAGGCTTCACTGCATCAGGCTCTGCCGGTTCCTCCGGTGCGCCCAGGACTTCCTGAATGCGGTCCAGGGCCACCTTGCTTTTTCCGGCGTCCGACAGAATACGTCCCAGTTGACGAATGGGCCACAGCAGCTTCCAAATGTAGCTGGTGAAAATGATCAGGGTGCCTACCGTGATTTCTCCCCGAACGGCGAAAAATACGCACGTCAGCAGCGTCAGCATGGATTGCAGCATGCTCATGGCATCACTGGTAGCCCAATAAACCGCCAGCAAATTGCAAAGCTTGAATGTTTTCTTTCGGAAATCTTCCGATACCTTTTCAAATTTCTCCACTTCATATTCCTGCTGTCCGAAAGCGCGAACCACCCGAACGCCAGTCAGGTTTTCCTGCAAAACGGCGCTCATTTTTCCCTCCGCTTCATCGGAAAGCCGGAAATTTTTGATCACCCACCGGAAAAACAGCCAAGCGAACAGAAACAGCCCCGGGATCATGATCATGCTGATCAGGGTGATTTTTACGTTTTCGCTGAACATATAAAACAGCGCGATGGTGATCATCAAAACAGCGTTGACCACCTGCATCAACTGCATGGACAGGAAGCGCCGCACCGTTTCCACGTCCGAAGTACAACGCTGCACCAAATCGCCAGTTTCCGCCTTTACGTGATAGGAAAACGGCAGCTTTTGGATATGGCTATACAGCTTTTCCCGCAGTGTCAGCGATACGTTTTCACCTGCAATTGCCTGGGTGCGGCCTTTAATGAAGCCGAATACACCATTGAGCACATTCAGCCCCACCAAGGCCAAGCCGGCAATCCACAGATTCCGGACCATGAACTCCCGGCCGCCCAAGCCATCCAGCCAGGCATTGATGAACGCCGGCATGCGGCTATCCCCGCCCAGCAGATAATAATCTGTTGTTTCAGCAAAAAGAATAGGCGTAATGAATTCGATCACCACAGTAAACACCGTGCAGATCAGCGCCGCAATAAAATACCATTTGTTCTCTTTGATCAGCTTCCCCATCAGACGGGGCTTACGAGGTTCCATTTGCTTTTTCCTCCGTTGTAAGATCATCATAAGAAAAAGGCCATCGACTCTTGCAGCCGATGACCTGTATCGTTCCGCCTTCATGGCCTGATAAGGCTATGCAGAACGCAGTCGGCCGCAAAAATGCGCAAAAATACCCTTCCCAAGTGCAACCAAGAGCTGTACACGATTTACATTGATCATTTCCGCGGCCTCCTTTCTTCTTTATTTTCATTATCAGTATACCGGGAGAAGGAATAAATGTCAACCCCCTTTGTGTACTTTTATGAACTTTTTTGCTTTTTCTTTTTGTTTTGTTCGTCGCTTTCTATATTCAATATAATTTTATCGTTTTTCGATATATTTTTGTTGACAAATGAGTTTTCTTGCATTATACTATCCGCAAGGAGGCGATTGATATGGAACATCGCAAGGTATCTGGTTTACTGATTGGCGCTGGAATGCTGGCAACACTTGGAGGCGCAGGACTGTTCTTGCTTTACGCGCCGCTGGTGGCAAATGAATGCCGTACCATGTACCCGGAACTGGCTTTTCTGTTCTGGCCGGGGCTCATTTACTTATGGATCATTGCAGCATTCTACTGCGCTGCCATGGCGGAGTATTTCCGGGTTTGCGTGCGTATTGGGCAGGATCAATCCTTCTGCGCAGAAAACGCTCATGGACTGAGCCGAATCGCGCTGTGTATGAATATTGCCGGCGGCCTTTGGGTTTTGCTTTCTTTCCTGCCAGGGCTCATTTGGAGCATTGCCATCGGTCCCGTTTTTCTGATCTTCCTGCTTGCGGCTGCGGCCAGCTTTGCTTTAGGCATCCTGGCCTGGGCGTTGGGACGCTTGCTTTCCCGAGCCGTGAAGCTGAAGGAAGAAAACGACCTGACAGTGTAAGGAGGGATGGATGTGATTCGCATTGATCTGGACGTGATGCTGGCTCGCCGGAAAATGAGTATGACGGAGTTAAGCAATCGGGTTGGCATCACCATGGCCAACCTTTCCATCCTGAAAAACGGAAAGGCAAAAGCCGTTCGCTTTTCCACGCTGGACGCCATCTGCAAAGCGCTGAACTGTCAGCCGGGAGGTATTCTGATCTACGAGCCCGGAGAGAATGAAGGCGAAGATGAATAAAGCGTTTAAAATACTCATTGGCATTTTCTCCGGTCTGGTGCTGCTGCAAACACTTCTCATCGGAGTGTTCATCCTCTTGGTTCATTTGGGAAGCGATCATTTAAACCAACAGCAGATTGCTGATTTAGTTTCTGCAAACATAGACAGGATCGAAGCATGCATTCAGGCCGGAGAAACCGATCAGCTCAAGGATTGGAATGGGATCAAGGATATCAGCGTCGAAAAGAACGGCTGCATCGGTTTCTATTGCGGCGGAGACGGGTTTGGTCCCGCTACTTCCTATTACGGTTTCTATTACAGTCCCAGTGATACGCCCTATGATATTGAGCATATGACATATGGCAGTGCACTTTTGAAGGAAGGCAAAGGCTGGGCTTGGGAGGAAATCAGGGGCGATCGAAAAGGAGACAACGCTTACTACACCGAGCGGATTTGTCCTTGCTTCTTTTATTACGAATCGCATTTTTGAAGGAGGTTCTTATCGTGGTAAATGAAGGACTGGAGCAAAATATGGTTCCTCAGCCAGATGCTCCTGGTTGGGGAAAATGGGAATGGATGTTCCTGATCATGGCCTTGTTAATTGCCGGGTGTTATTTTTTTGCGCATTTTCCCTGTTTTTTTGCCGAAAAGTGCCATTTCCCCGGTATCGGATGGGCGATCTCGAAATGGATTTTCATAGCGGTTTCTTTATTGGCGGCAAAGAGCAAAAGAAAACTGTATATCAAGGGAAATCCAGGCGGCGTTTTCCTACTGTGCGCCGCGCTGCTTTTGGGCGCATGCTATGCTGTTTTCAGCAATGAAAGTATGCGGTGGATGAATATGCCGGTTTATTTTCTGGCAACCGCTTCTTCTTTGTTCTCGCTTTCCGGGGTCAACCCTTTTCCTGCCTTGTCCGCCTCGGGACTACGAATGGGATTAAAACGCTTTTTCCCGTCCCATTTCATTCATTGGCTGCTTCCCTTCCAAGCCATGAAGCATATCAAAGTCCAAAAATACAGACGTTATTTCTCTCATATCGCCATAGGTTTGATTATAGGTTTTCCCGCAGCAGCGATCGCAATTTGTCTGCTTTCCAGCGCAGACGCCTATTTCGGTTCCATTGTGCAAAGCTGTTTTCAATCCATGGATCAGATCAACGGGGATTATTTGATCCGTATGCTTTGCACGCTGGCGTTAGGAATGTGCCTGTTTTCATTCTTATGCGCCGCTGCGGGGAAGCCTTTTCAGCCGTCGGAAAAGAAAACATATCACGCTTCTTCCGTCGTTCTGGTCACGGTGCTTATCATGGTGGGAACAGTATATGCGCTGTTCGTGTATGTGCAGTTCAAATACTTGTTTTGGGGCGCGGAAAAAATCATACAGGAAACCGGCTATGCGGAATATGCCCGCAGCGGCTTTTTCCAACTGGCAGCGCTGGCCTTTTTAACGCTGCTGCTGATTTTTCCCTTTCTTTCGCTCGGAAAAGAAAGCAGGCCAGTTCGATTCCTGTGCGCCATGACAGCGCTGCTGACGGTGATCATCGATTATTCCGCATTCTTGCGCATGAAGCTCTATATTCAGGCGTTTGGGCTCAGCATTCTTCGCGTGGTTACACTGTGGGGCATGCTTATGATTCTTGTGGCGCTGACAGCCAGCGTTGTCAAGTGCGTTTGCCCGGCCGTTTCGATCTGTCCGTTCCTGACGGTTCTGGCACTGTGCACCTGGATCGCGCTTAATTGGGGAAATGTAGATCGCATGGTCGCGCGGTATCAGGTAAACAGTTTCAACCGTGGGATGCTTACGCAGCTGGATATCGCTTATCTTTCCGCCCTTTCTCCGGATGTGCTGCCCGAGCTTGAAAGAATCAGCGATGAACACATCCGGACGCAAGCGCTCAGCGAAGCCCGGAAAGCATTTTCCCAATATTGCCCCAGGCCGTATGATTGGAGTCTGAGTTGGCTGAAAGTAAATTGTGGAGATAGGCAAGAAGAAAACACCCGATAGGACTTTCTTTGGGATCAAAACGAAAGCTTCCCTCATGCTGATTCAGGAAGAAGCCTGATTCTCTTTGCATGAGGGAAGCATGATTTGGAACTATTCGTAGTCGCGGTATTTTTTCCATACGTCCAGCACCAGCTGATACCGTTCCAGGGGCAGGCCCTTGAAGGGAATGTTGCTGGTGCAATAAATGTATCCGCCACCGGG
>JAEEGL012156158.1_pt1 | contig 17060 bp, 18 predicted proteins | sample 9134231 | NCBI WGS metagenome assembly JAEEGL01 (sample SAMN16246548, study PRJNA631951) | gut metagenome | biome: gut microbiome; feature: rumen; material: fiber-attached | host: Bos | place: Iran: Karaj | collected 2018-10
CGAAGACTATCAGAAAAACTTTATCTTACTCAAAGGCAGGAGTCGCATAAACATTTTACCCGTTATTCTTGTGGAAGTTACTATTCCGACTTCCTCGTAACGTGAGTCTATACTCTCCTCACGGTTGTCACCCACAACGAAGTACTCTCCGACCGACAATTCTATTGGAGATGCGGCTATACCCGCATATTCGGGAGCATCAAGGCCTTTTATGTCTTCGATCTCCTCCCCGTCTATAAGAAACTTCCCGTCAACGATCTGAACGGTCTCAAACGGAAGACCGATAACACGCTTTATTAATTCTTCTCCTGTTCCCTTTTGTCTGAATACGATGATATCGAACCTTTCCGGTTCATGAAAACGATATGAAATCTTGTCTATCATAACCCCGTCATCGGGTTCAAGAGTATGCTCCATGGAATGATTACGAACCCTGACGCGTTCAACGACATATTTTGACATGAGAAGTGCGATCAGAAGGACCGCGAGAATAAACAGTCCGAATTCCAGAACACCTCCGAAGGCGCTGCGTTTGCGTTTTTTCTTTTTGTTATTGCCCACGGGATGCTCCTTTATACAATTTCAAGTGTTATTTTACCCAATTTCCCGGATCTGAATTCATCCAGTATGATACGGGCGGCTTTTTCGAAATCCGGTTCGTTTCCTTTCCTGAGACATCCCCTTTTAAAGGCGATCTTCTCAAGAATAACAGCTGTATTTTCTTCTTCATCGACTTCGTATCTGGCAAACAGGGTTCCGGGACAGATCTTTTTCAGGCGTTCGATAAGTTTAACGGCAAGTTCCGTCGGATCGAGTATCTCATCATTTATCGAACCTACAAAAGCAAGATTTAGACCCGTTTGCTCGTCGTCAAACTTCGGCCACAGTATTCCCGGCGTATCAAGCAGTTCAACATTTTTATCGAGTTTGATCCACTGCTTTCCTTTTGTAACACCGGGCTTGTTTCCTGTTTTGGCTCCGGCTCTTCGGGTTAATGAGTTAATGAACGTTGATTTACCTACATTTGGTATACCGGCAACCATTGCTCTGACCGGGCGTCCTATTATTCCGCGCTTCCGGTCGCGTTCGATCTTCTCCTTACATGCTTTTTCGATCGAGCCGTTGATCGGGGCAAACCCTCCGCGATTTCTCGAATCCACAAGAAGCGCAATGATACCCTTATCTTCAAAGTACTTAAGCCATTCCTTGTTTGCGGACGGATCCGCAAGATCGGATTTATTAAGAAGAACAAGACGCGATTTTCCCTTTGCAAGTTCGTCGATGTCGGGATTACGCGATGACAGCGGAATTCTTGCATCCAAAAGCTCGATGACAAGATCTATGAGTTTGATATCCTCCTGCATCATCCTTTTGGCTTTGGTCATATGACCCGGATACCATTGGACCTGCATCATTCAACCCTCCCGGCAGCCCTGTTCTTGCTCTTTAAATGATACCAGGCTTTTCCTTCAATCATGCCTCTGCTTATATTACCGATATTGGCGCTTCTGGAATCCTCCGAGTTGTTTCTGTTGTCTCCGAGAACAAAATATTCGTCGGCACCCAGAACTATCTCCGAAGCCGCAACACCGGGATCTCTTGTATCCTTGGCTTTATCCTCGTTATAAACAGCCCCGTTTATGACGACCTTACCTTGAATGATCTGAACCTTGTCTCCGGGAGTCGCAACAACTCTTTTGACCGACAGGTGTGCATTTTCATTACCGTTAGGGCGAAATACGATCACATCTCCCTGCTTTGGGGACGTAAACTGATATGCTATCTTGTTGATCAGAACTTCCTGGCCGTTACTTAGAGACGGCTCCATGGACTCACCTATTACACTCGTTCTGATGCCGAATGCGAATATGAGGGCGACACCGAGGAAAACAGCGATAATAACAAGGAATACCCACTGTATCACCTGATAAAGCATATTGATATTGAATTTCCTCTCTCGGTTTATGTAAGAAAGAGACGGTCCCCCGTTGCCCATATGACGTCTAGCCAATGCCGATACCTCGTGTTAAAACAAGAAGCACCTGCATATCGCAAGTGCTTCATAATGATCTGTCTGTTAGCGGATGAGCTCTTTAACCTTAGCACTCTTACCGGAACGTTCTCTTAAGTAGAAAAGCTTAGCCCTGCGGACTTTACCGCGTCTTACAACTTCAACCTTCTCTACATTGGGTGAGTGAAGAGGCCATGTCTTCTCAACTCCTACACCGTTCGAATTCTTACGTACGGTGAATGTCTCGCGGTTCGATCCGCCCTGGCGCTTGATAACTGTTCCCTCAAACACCTGTATTCTCTCACGGTTTCCCTCTTTGATCTTACCGTATACTTTTACGGTATCGCCTATAGCGAACTCGGGAACGGATTCTTTGAGCTGTTCCTGCTCGATCTCTTTGATTATGTCGTTCATTTCTTTCCTCCTGTTGTTCCGGACGTTCGTAACTTAAATAAGGCAGAGGACCGTCTTTTATTTGCAGCCTTTGTATATTACCACAAGCCCTTCAAAAAAGCAAGAACTTCTCATACAGATCCGGCCTTCGCTCCCTGGTACGTATGATTGACTGCTCGTGTCGCCACTCATCCACCTTTTTGTGATCGCCCGAGAGCAGTATCTCCGGTACCTTTCGGCCGTGCCAGACTTCCGGGCGTGAATATTGCGGATATTCCAGAAGTCCGTCCGAAAACGATTCATATTCGGGGGAATCATCGTTGTGGAGCACACCGGGTACGAGTCTTGATACGGCATCGACAACTATCATTGCCGGAAGTTCTCCTCCTGTAAGGACGTAATCACCTATGGATATCTGATCCGTAACTATCTCTTCAATGACGCGCTCGTCAATCCCCTCATAATGACCGCACAGAAGTATCAGATCCTCTTCCCGGGCCAGTTCCTGCGCAACACTCTGATCGAATATGCGCCCCTGAGGCGTCATATATATGACCCTGACAGGCTTAGCGCCCTGATCTTCCCCTCTTCTTTCCCTTATCCTTTTAATTATATCTTCATAACACAGGTAAACGGGTTCTGCCTGCATGAGCATACCTGCACCCCCGCCGTATGTGTAATCATCGACTTTATTATGCTTGTTAAATGCAAAATCACGGATGTTTACCGCTTCCACCGACAATAATCCCGATGAAACGGCTCTTCCGATTATGCTCTCGGAAAGGCCTCTTTCAACCATTTCCGGAAACAGCGTCATTATATGAAAATTCATCGGATCACCTTTAACCTAATCCAGCAGTCCGGGAAGCACGTGAATATCCATCATGTTCCCCGAAACGTCAACATTTAATATACAATCCTTGATCGCGGGAAGAAGCAGATGCCTTCCGTCATCAAGATCTATCTCATACACGTCGTTCGCACCTGTCTCTATGACATTGGTAATTGTACCGGCAAGAGCGAGCTCTCGGTCCGAAACACGCATACCGATCAGATCGGCTATGAAGTATTCGTCCTTTCCGGGCTTTACCGCATCGGCTCTTGTGACAAATAAGCCTTTTTGAACATATTTTGCGATCGATTCCAGCGTGTCGTGGTCCTTGAACTTGAGTATCACAAACTGCTTGAAGAACTTCGCGGACTCACATTCCAGTTCAATATGACCGCTTCCGGTATCAAGCAATGTTTTTTTCAGTTTTTTGAAACGTCTGACATCATCCGTTGTGGGAAATACTTTAACTTCCCCGTGTACCCCGTGGGGGCGTGTGATGACACCGACCTGCAGCAAATCTTCCAAACGGATCTCCTTATTTGCAAACAGGGGCAGCAAATGCCGCCCCTGAATTATCAATCTTCCGGATATACCATCACTGTACGATATCTACCAGAACCTTCTTGGGCAGATCAGCCGAAGCAGCTTTGACAACACCTCTGATCGCTTTTGCGATCCTTCCCTGCTTTCCTATGACCTTTCCCATATCCTGGGGTGCAACTTTAAGCTCGATCACGATGGCTCTGGAATCTTCTTTTTCGGTTACGACAACCTGGTCGGGATTTTCGACCAAAGCCTTTGCGATAACCTCAACAAGTTCTTTCATAAGTTATCCTCCGCAATCAGCTTATTTTTCGATACCGGCAAGTTTGAAAAGCTTTCCTACGACTTCAGTAGGCTGTGCACCGTTCTCAAGCCACTTCTTTGCTTTCTCGGCATCGATCTGATATGTGCTCGGATCCGATGAAGGATCGTATGTTCCGATCTCTTCGATGCATCTTCCGTCACGAGGGCTTCTTGAATCCGCTACTACGATTCTGTAATAAGGAGCCTTCTTCTGTCCCATCCTTCTAAGTCTGATCTTTACTGCCATTTTTCATTCCTCCATATGATAAATTATAATTTATTGTTAAAACGGGAGTTTAAATCTGCCTCGTTTTCCCATCATCTGCGGCATCTGTTTCATCATCTTCTGCGCCTCTTTGAACTGTTTGATAAGTCTGTTCACTTCGGCGATATCGACTCCGGCGCCTTTTGCGATCCTGTGTTTTCTCGAAGGGTTTAGAATATCGGGATTCTGCCTCTCCTTCTTCGTCATCGAAAGAACGATCGCTTCGGTCCTTGCCATCTTCTTATCATCGATCTGATCGGCAAGATCGCCCATATTTGCTCCTTTGGGGAGCATTCCGCCCATTCCGGGAAGCATGGACATGACCGATGCCAGGCCACCCATCTTCTTCATCTGATTCATACTCTCAAGGTAATCCTCAAAATCAAACTTACCCTTCTTGAGCTTTGCGGACATCTCTTTTTCCTTGTCCGCATCTATCTGCTCTCCGGCCTTCTCGATCAGGCTGAGCACATCACCCATTCCGAGTATGCGCGAAGCCATCCTGTCCGGATAGAACATATCAAGATCATTCAGTTTTTCTCCCATACCTACAAACAGTATGGGCTTACCGGTTACCGCCTTGACGGATAACGCCGCACCGCCTCTGGCATCGCCGTCCATCTTCGACAGAACCACTCCGTCTATGCCGATCTTCTCGTTGAATGTCTCGGAGACGTTAACGGCCTCCTGTCCGGTCATCGCATCAACGACAAGGAGCGTTTGATGAACTTCCACGGCTTCCTTGATGTGTACGAGTTCATCCATAAGAACGTCATCAATCTGAAGCCGGCCGGCCGTATCGAGGATGATCACGTTATCCCCGTTTGATGCCGCTGCATCCATTGCCGCCTTCGCGATCTTAACGGGATCCTTTTCCCCCTCGATCCCGAAGAAATCGGCACCAACCTTTTCGGCATTTATCTTCAACTGCTCGAATGCGGCGGGTCTGTATACGTCACACGCAACAAGAAGGCTCTTCTTGCCTTTTGTCGAAAGCTTTGAGGCTATCTTGGCCGCGCTGGTCGTCTTACCTGAACCCTGAAGGCCGCACATCATAATGACGGTTTTGGCCTGTCCCGGCTGGAACTTAAGTTCCGTAACTTCGCTTCCCATGAGGGCGGTCATCTCTTCGTTAACGATCTTGATGACCATCTGACCGGGATTGAGGCCGTTTAACACATCGGCACCGACGGCTCTCTCTTCAACGCTTTTGACAAACTGCTTTACGACCTTGAAGTTGACATCCGCTTCAAGAAGCGCCATCTTGACTTCTTTCAGCGCCGCTTTTACATCCGCTTCGGTCAGTCTTCCCTTGCTTCGAAGGTTCTTGAATACATTCTGTAGTTTATCTGTAAGGCTCTCAAATGCCATATCTACAATTCTTCCATGATCTCGCGGGCAAGCTTTCGAACCGTATCATCCGATGAAAGCTCTTCTATCTTCATGGCTTTCTGTTTAAGCGTGTTAAACCTTTCAACAAGTCTCAGCTTATTTTCATAATCCCCGAGTATCTTATCGCATCTTTTAAGAAGATCGTGAACGCCCTGTCTCGAAATATTGTACTCCTCGGCCAGTTCCGAAAGAGAACAATCGTTATAGACCGCATCTTCATATATGAGCCTCTGGTGATCCGTAAGAAGCTCTCCGTAAAAATCATATAGCAGATTCTTCTTCTCAATATCGTCCATAACAATCGACATATTACAACACAATAAAAAGGGTGTCAAGTAAAAATTCTTGACACCCTTTTTCGAATCTTTATTCAATAAATCGGATCTTTAATAATCATATCCCTTGGGATCCCACTTCTCGTTGTCTCTTTCCCATTCGCGTCTGAACTGGTAATCCTCGAATCCTTTGCTGTAAGGCTTGTAGTTGAGCGTATTGATGTTATTTGCAAATACGGCGCTTGTATCACTTGCAGTAGCAGCCTTTGCTGCATAATCAGCCTTAAGGATCTCCAGTTTCCTGTTGAGTTCATCGATCTGCGGCTGAAGCGAAGGTGATGTTGCAAGCTGCTGCTGATAACCGGCAATAGCTTTCTCAACGTCCCTGATCTGCTGAAGCGTGCCGTTGGCAATGTTTGATGCTCCGTCGGCAACGGTCTTGGATGCCTGGAGAGTTGTCAGGTCCGCAAGAGCTGCCTTGTTAGCCCAGAACTTGTCCTCAAATGCACCCGTATCACTTGTATTCTTGAGATATGCCTTAGCGTTGTTAACCTGTGCAAGACACCACTGGCTGACATTTATCGCATTCTGGTAATCGTATGCAGCCTTTTCATACGCAAGCTGTGAATGATTCGGATCTGCCTTTACCGCATTGAACGCTGCCATGAGAGCTGCCTCGTTTGCCTTGGCTGCTTCATAAGCCTGTGTTGTTGCAGCGATCTTGGCATTTGCATCATTTATCAGGTTCTGCGTGCTGGGAAGCGCTGCCTTTGTCTCCACGGAAGATGCCGCAAACAGTAATCCTGCAAGCATTGCTCCCGAAATTATCATAACTGCTTTTTTGATCATTTCTCCACCTCATTTCCGTCAAACTTACGGTTTGATATCAATAACATCTGTATTTTACTACCTTTTCCGGCATAACACAATAGAAAAACCTTATTATATGCTTGTTCTCACAATCTTCGGTTTGTAACCGGTCTTCTCGAGCGACTCGAGGATCTTGTTCTTATGCTCCGTTCCAAACGCCTCGAGCGTGATCCTGAGTTCAACCGCAGCGTTTCTGTTCGTTGATACAAACTGGTTATGCTCAAGCTTTATAACATTTCCGTTCTGTTTCGCAATAACATCCGCAACCCTCGATAATTCACCGGGCTTGTCGGGAAGAAGCACGGATACGGTAAATATCCTGTCTCTCATTATAAGGCCCTGTGATACGACCGAAGACATCGTTATCACATCCATGTTACCGCCCGAAAGAATTGATACGATCCTCTTATTCTTAACCTTCAGGTGATCAAGTGCCGCCACTGTAAGAAGGCCGGAGTTCTCAACGACCATCTTGTGATTTTCGACCATGTCGAGGAAAGCGACGATCAGTTCTTCATCCCCTACGGTTATGATCCTGTCTATGTTCTTCTGAACATAGGGAAAAATCACACTGCCGGGAGTCTTGACCGCGGTACCGTCTGCTATCGTCGATACACCCGGAAGGGATACGACCTTTCCTGCCTCAATCGAAGCTTTCATACATGCGGCCCCTTCAGGTTCGACACCTATGACCTTGATCTTCGGATTGAGCATCTTGGCAAATGTCGATACACCTGCGGCAAGACCGCCTCCTCCGATCGGAACAAGTATGTAATCAACGACAGGAAGATCACGGAATATCTCCATAGCTATCGTTCCCTGTCCCGTTGCAACTACCGGATCGTCAAACGGATGGATGAACGTATATCCTTTTTCCTTGGCAAGCTGCAAAGCCTTTTCGCATGCCTCGTCGTAAACGTCGCCGAAAAGAATGACCTCCGCTCCGAGATTCTTGGTACGGTTGACCTTTATAAGCGGTGTTGTGGTAGGCATAACGATAACAGCCTTAAGACCGAATGCCTTTGCCGCATAAGCAACACCCTGGGCATGGTTACCGGCTGATGCGGTTATGATGCCCTTTGCACGCTCTTTCTCGGACATCGTGCTGACCTTGTAATATGCACCGCGAAGCTTATACGCTCCGGTCATCTGCATATTCTCGGGTTTGAGATATACCTTGTTTCCGGTCCTCTCGCTTAAGTACGAACTGTAGACAAGCTTTGTATCCTTCGTAACTTCCCTTACTACTTCGCTTGCCTCTTCAAACTTGTCAAGAGTCATGAGTTCGGTTTTATTCTTCCTCGTCGTCGGCATCTTTTGTATATCCTTCCTTGTAAAACAATGCTTTAACGTATTCATCGGCGTCAAACTTCTGAAGGTCGTCTATTCCTTCACCTACACCGACGAACTTGACCGGGATCGAAAGTTCCGACTGGATCGCTATGGCTATCCCGCCCTTTGCGCTGCCGTCAAGCTTTGTTATGACTATCCCCGACACATCGGTCGCATCCTTGAATTCACGCGCCTGATTGACGGCATTCTGGCCTGTCGCACCGTCAAGAACTATGAGTGTCTCCTTGTATGCCTCAGGATACTCGCGCTCGATTATCCTGTTCATCTTCTTGAGCTCTTCCATCAGGTTCTTCTTGTTGTTGAGCCTTCCGGCGGTATCTATAAGACAGATGTCGGTATCTCTCGATCTTGCCGCATTAACGGCATCATATACAACGGATGAAGGGTCCTGTCCGTCCCTGCCCGTTATAAGATATGCTCCGCTCCTGTCGGCCCACTCGGCAAGCTGGTCCTGTGCAGCCGCTCTGAATGTATCGGCCGCGGCCATTATGACCTTCTTGCCTTCGGATCTGTATCTTGCGGCAAGCTTTCCTATCGTCGTTGTCTTGCCTACACCGTTAACGCCTACAACGAGAACTACCGACTTGCGTTCCTCAAATTCGTAGTCCGCCTCGCATGTGGACATCTGCTCTCTGACCTTTTCCGCCAGATGAGTTCCGAGTTCGTTTGGTGATTTTATGCGCAGAGACTTTGCGTCGTCTTTTAATCCTTCGATTATATTCTCTGTCGCGGTCACTCCGATATCTGCGAGAATCAGCAGTTCTTCAAGATCATCGTAGAAATCATCATCTATTGTCTCGCGCGAGAATATCTCATCGAGGCTGTCATCAAACTGAGCCCTTGTTTTGGATAGTCCCGCAAACAGTTTAGAAAAAAAAGCCATGGTCAGTCATCCAGATCCTTGTCTATAAGATTAACGGAAACAAGTGCGGATACACCTTTTTCCTGCATAGTGATACCGTAGAGTCTGTCCGCTTTTTCCATCGTACCTCTTCTGTGCGTGATAACGATGAACTGCGTGTGTTCGGTCAGCTTTCCGAGGTAGCCGGCAAATCTTCCGACGTTTGATTCGTCAAGTGCCGCCTCGATCTCGTCCAGAAGACAGAACGGTGAAGGCTTCAGGTTCTGTATCGCGAACAAAAGCGCGATCGCAGCAAGAGCCTTCTCACCACCCGAGAGCATCAGCATGTTCTGAAGACGTTTTCCGGGAGGCTGTGCATTTATGTTGATACCCGCTTCAAGGATATCCTCGTCGGAATTGATCTCGAGTGTACCCTTTCCGCCAGCGAACAGCTCCTTGAACACCTTGTCGAACTCTTCCGCGATAAGCTTGAAGTTCTCCTGGAACTGTGTCGTCATAAGCTTGTCAAGTTCATCGAGTATCCCGAGAAGATCCTGTTCCGCTTTCACAAGATCATCATGCTGTGTCTTTGTGAAAGTATATCTTTCCATCAGGGCTTTATAATCTTCGATCGCATTGACATTTACGTCACCGAGTTTTCTGATCTCGTCACGGAGTCTGTGAATCTCTTTTCTCATTCCGGACTGATCGGTGAGCGCGGGATCACGCATCTCCGCGGCATGTGAAAGAGTGATCTCATACTCGTTCCACATGTAATTGATACGACCTTCCTGCTCATTCTCACACTTCTCTTTCTGAGTGTTCAAACGATAAAGCTCTTTATCGAGATCGGCAAGTTTCTTCGATATAGCCTCACGTTTGTCGAAGAATGATTTTTGCTTATTTGTAAATTCCTCTTTTGATGCGATCGCTTCGGCAAGAGCAACCTCATTCTCATCCGCATCTGTAGCGGAAGCGGCGATCGTCTCTTTGATCTTCTCTATATTCTCCTGCTTTTCTCGAATCTCTTCCTCAGTCGCCTTGATCGATCCTTCGATCTCCTCGCTCTCAGCCTCAAGGCGGGCAAGTTCCTGACGGACACGTTCAACGTTCTGCTTCGCAAAATCCTGTTTCTGCTTCTCGCGTGTAACCTCAAGATCAAGATCCGATTTGGCGAGAACCTTTTCATTCTCTTCGTCACGGAGTTTCTCAAGTTTTGTTCCCGCAACGCTTATAGCTTCGTTAAGTTCCGTCTCCTGCTTCTCGGAAGCATCCAGTTCTTCCTTTGCGCTGTCCTGATCTGTCGTGATGCCTTTTTCAGCCGTCTCCATCTGCTCGAATTCGGCCATAAGGTTGGCATGGCCTTCAGCCATCTCTTCCTTATGCTGTTTGGCGGCATCGACGTTCATCTGAGCCGTGTTCTGCTGTATATACAGTTCCTGGAGTTTTTCCTTTAACTTTTCGATGTCCTCACGGACTTTTGCACGTTCTTCCTTGGTGGAATCAATCTCATCCATGATCGATTCCATATTCTTAAGACCTTTTCTTGCCTCTTCCTCAAGTGCATCTATCTCACGCTTTCTTCCGAGAAGATTTGATGCGTTCTTGAAAGATCCGCCGGCAAGAGCTCCTCCGGGTGTCAGGTATTCGCCTTCAAGCGTCACTATACGAAGCGTATAGTTATATTCTTTCGCAAGTTTTAATGCATTCTCTACGGTATCAAGAACGATTATCGCGCCGAGAAGCTGGCTGATGACATCGTCGTACTCGCCCTTCGCCTTTACGAGTTCGTTTGCCATACCGATAAATCCCGCGGCGTTTCTGACTTCGGGCTTATCGAATTCTCCGCGGTTTCTTGCGGTGGTAAGGGGCAGGAACGTCGCACGTCCGGCCTTATTGTCTTTCAGATACTGAATAAGCTTCTTGGCAACATTCTCGTCTTTGGTGACGATATTCTGAATATTGCCTCCGAGAGCCGTCTCAATGGCTGTCTCATATTTAGGATCGACCTGCATGATGTCGGCAACAACTCCGATGATACCGGGAGTCTTGCCCTTCTGCTCCATAACACGCTTAATACTGCTTCCGTATCCGTCGTATCTCTCGGCAAGATTGCGGAGCGTATCCAGCTTGGATTTGATCCCGTGATATGCTATTTGAGCTTCACCGAGCCTGTTATCGAGTTCTTCGAGATGAGACCTGAAATCCCCGAGCTTTTCTTCAAGAGATTCCCGTTTCTCGTCATTTGAAGCTATTTCGGCATTTATCGTATCAAGTTCAAGCGAAAGTGAATTGACAAGTTTCTCCTGCTCAGCCTCCTCACTCTTGGCGCTGATCAGTTTGCTCTGTATCTCGGCTTTCCTGATCTTGTTCTGCTCAAGCATCGTTCCGAACTGACCAAGCTTTGACTGTATCTGTGCTCTGTCGTTGAGCAGGTTGATGATCAGGTTCTTGTTCTTCTCGACTATTCCGTTCTGCTCTTCTATCTGGGCCTGCAGCTTCTCAAGCTCGGCAACCGCCTCGTCACGTTTTTTGACAAGTTCTTCGGTTGCGGCATCGAGACTTGTCTGCTCGTTTGCAAGTCTCTCGCACTCAGCCTGTCTCGTCGCGATATCATCCGCGAGAGTCTTCTTGCGGGTCCTGTAATGATCAGCAGAGATATTTGCGGAATTGATCTTCTCGTTCAATACGTTGATCTCGCCTTCGAGTTTCTCCTTAAGGAGACTCGTCTGCGACAGCTTTGAACGCTTCTCTTCTATACTCTGATCAAGTTCGGCGATCTTCTTCTCGACTTCGCCGTATTCTTCTCTTATGCTCTCATTCTCAGCATTGGCATTCTCAAGATCCCCTGTTGCAACCTCGATCTTGTGAGCGCATTCTTCAAGTTCGGCCTTCGACCTTTCGTTGTCAAGAAGGAAGATGTTAACATCAAGTCTCTTCAGTTCTTCCTTCATCTGAAGATAATTCTTGGCAACCGCCGACTGCTTCTCCAGAGGTTCAACCTGTCTCTCGAGTTCCGCGAGAATATCGGAAACACGAACAAGATTTGCCCGCTCCTGTTCGAGTTTTTTAAGAGCCGTAGCTTTTCTTCTCTTAAACTTAACGATACCCGCAGCCTCATCGAAGAGTTCCCTTCTCTCTTCGGGCTTACCCGAAAGGATCCTGTCTATCTGACCCTGACCGATGATCGAATAACCTTCCTTTCCGATACCGGTATCGTAGAACATCTCGGCAACGTCCTTAAGGCGGCACGTTGCACCGTTTATAAGGTACTCACTCTCACCCGAGCGGTACACACGTCTTGCGACGGTAACTTCCTCGTAATCTATCGGAAGTGCATGGTCGGAATTGTCGAGCGTTATCGCAACATACGCGTAACCCATCGGCTTACGCATCTCAGTTCCGGAGAAGATGACATCCTGCATTGACGATCCGCGAAGCTGCTTGGCGCTCTGTTCTCCGAGCACCCATCTGACCGCGTCAGCTACATTACTCTTACCCGAACCGTTGGGCCCGACTATCGCCGTGATTCCGTTATGAAATTCGAAATTGATCTTGTTAGCAAAGGACTTGAATCCCTGCACCTCAATGTTCTTTAAATACACTATTTCGTTTCCTCAGTGTTGATGTGTTTCTTCAGTATCGCATATGCCGCATTCTGCTGTGCGGCTTTCTTGCTTCCGGCGCTGCCCGTCTCCTCGATCGAGTCTCCGAGCTTTGCTCTCATAACATAAACCCTGTCATGCTCCGGACCTCGTTCCTCCACGAGTTCATATTCAAGGCTCATACCGTGATCCTGTGCGTACTCCTGAAGTATCGTTTTCGAATCGACGAATTCTATCTTCTTCTCGTAATCCGTCAGAAGGAATTTTCCGATAAACTCCTTTGCGTTTTCGATCCCGCCGTCAAGATATATCGCGCCTATGATCGCTTCAAACACATCCGAGACGATAGAGTCTCGATCCCTTCCTTTGGAGGCATCTTCACCTTTACCGAGAAGAAGGTATTTCCCGAGATCGAATCCGCTTCTTGCACAATATGCAAGTGTCGGTTCGCACACAAGCGAGGCACGAAGCTTGGTCATCTCCCCCTCACTCATCCCGGGATTGTTGTTATACAGAAATTCACTGACGGTAAGTTCCAAAACGGCATCCCCGAGGAATTCCGTTCTCTCGTAATCATCATGCTTATTAAGCTTTAATTCATTGATATATGAGCTGTGCGACAGGGCCTTTATCAGAAGATCGCTGTCGCGAAAATCATACCCTATGCGTTTCTGGAGCTCTATATAACCGTCGTTTATATTCATACCGTTAAAACTTCAAAATAGAGTCCCGCCTATCCGGAACTCTATCTGCCGAACATATCAATCTGTTCTTTGTGTGTTGTTATCAGCTGATCGCAGCCCTTATCTGCTCGATGGCATCGGCAACAGTGACGATCGATTCCGCATTGTCAACATCTATCTCAATGTCGAACTCTTCCTCGACGCCCATAATTATCTGATAAACATCAAGAGAATCAGCACCGAGATCGTCAATGAACTTAGTATCCATAGTGATCTCGCTCTCATCCACGTTAAGTACCTCTGTGATGATCTTTTTAAGCTTTTCAAGTTCCATGATTAAATCCCTTTCTATTCATCCTTTATTATTATCCTGTCGGCGATACGCTGACTGATATTCTGTTCTTTGAAAGTCTCGCATTGCTTTATCGCATTGCTTATCTCTTTTTCGGTGGCGTTTCCGTGAACCTTTACAACCAGGCCGTTAAGTCCGAGAAGAGGAGCTCCGCCGTACTCCGTCGCATCGAAAGTCTTCATCACACCTTTTAGAGAAGGCTTTATCAGAAGACCGCCTATCTTGCCCCGAAGACTTCCCATGAGCGCTCCCTTAATTGTGGAAAGCATCATCTTTCCCACGCCCTCGTACATCTTCAGTATGACATTACCGGTGAATGCTTCGCAGACAATGACATCGGCTCCGCCGTTCGGTATCTCTCTGGCTTCTATGGAGCCTATGAAATTGATGTCGGGACAGTTCTTCAGAAGAGGGAACGTCTCCTTTACAAGCATATTGCCCTTTTCTTCTTCCGCACCGATGTTGACGATCGCAACTCTCGGCTTCTTAACCCCGAGCACATGTTCCATGTATATGGATCCCATCTTCGCAAACTGCACGAGATGAGAAGATCTTGCATCAACATTTGCGCCGCAGTCAATGATGAGCGAAACACCGCGCTCTGTCGTTGACGGAATGAGCGGGGCAAGAGGAGGTCTCTCGACTCCTTTTATCCTTCCGACTATCAACTGACCGCCTACAAGTACCGCTCCGGAAGATCCCGCGGAAACAAAAGCATCCGCCTTGCCTTCCTTGACAAGATTAAGTCCCCTTACAATAGAGGAATCTTTCTTGCGTCTTATAGCCATAACAGGAGCTTCTTCCGTTGAAATGACCTCAGTTGCGTTTTCAATAAAGAGTCTGTCGCTCGGATACTCTTTACCCTCAAGTTCGGCTTTGATCGCTTCTTCCTGTCCGCAAAGCGTAACCGTGATGTCCTTTGACCCCGAAAGAGCCACAAGCGCACCTTTGACTATCTCTTTAGGGGCGTTGTCACCGCCCATTGCATCAAGTACAACATGTACCATTGTAATTCTCCCATAAGAGATTCCATTCAAAACTTATACTACTATACTAGACCTATCCGTAAAATGCAAATAAAAAAACACACAAAAAAACCACGGGAAAACCCGCGGTTTTTCAATACTTTCATATTAATCCTGGCTTATGATCTCTTTCTTATTATAAGAACCGCAAGCCTTGCAAACTCTGTGAGGAACCATAAGCGCACCGCACTTGCTGCATTTTACAAGCGTGGGAGCGGACATTTTCCAGTTTGCTCTTCTTTTATCTCTTCTTCCCTTGGAAGATTTATTCTTAGGACAAATTGACACTTCTGACACCTCCTTTTACGGATGTTTTCATTACACGCACTTGTGAATTATACCGAGCCGCCGGCTGTTTGTCAACAATATTTTTAAAGTAATTGTGCCTGTACCGCGGTAAGTGCAACTACACCGACAATATCATCGGCGTCACATCCGCGCGACAGATCGTTGACGGGGCGCGAAAGGCCCTGAAGCATAGGTCCGTACGCCTCAGCCTTTGCAAGTCTCTCAACGAGCTTATATCCTATATTTGCGGCATCAAGATTCGGGAATATGAGTACGTTAGCCATTCCACCTATCTCCGAATCGGGAGATTTGTGACGCGAAACCGCGGGAACTATTGCGGCGTCGGTCTGAAGCTCACCGTCCAGAAGAAGCTGAGGGTATCTTTCCTTTGCGATAGCCGTGGCATTTGCGACTTTATCTACAAGGGGGTGCTTTGCGCTTCCTTTTGTCGAATGCGACAGCATCGCGATTATAGGCTTTGCTCCGACAAGCGAAGTAAAGCTCTTTGCCGAGGTATTCGCTATGCTCGCAAGTTCCTCCGACGTGGGATCCTGGTTAAGTCCGCAGTCAGCGAAAAGGAATGTTCCGTTCTCACCGAATTCACAGTCGGGAACGTCTAGGATGAAAAATCCCGATACAAGATCAACACCCGGAGCAGTACGGAGTATCTGAAGCGAAGGACGAAGAACATCAGCCGTTGCATGGCACGCACCCGCGACCATTCCGTCCGCATCGTTCATCTTGACCATCATGACGCCCCACATCAGGTTATCGGTACGAAGGCGCTCCTGCGCCTTTTCGAGAGTCATACCCTTCTTCTCGCGAAGTTCAAACAGCTTCTGAGCATATTCATCGAACTTGTCGCTCGTCTCGGGATCAACGACCTTGACCTTTGACAGATCGAGTTCGAGCCATCTCGCACCGTCCATGATCTTCTCTTCTTTTCCGATCATGATAAGGTTGGCGATACCTTCCTCAAGTATCTTGTGCGCAGCTATCAGCGACCTTCTGTCGTTACTCTCCGGCAGAACTATCGTCTTGATATCCTGTTTTGCGCGTTCTTTAATGCTGTCAATGAATTGCATGTCTGTAACCCTCCGTGATTATATTCGTATATTAATATTCAATCATCGATTGTGATTATATCCTTAAGTATGTAATGAAACATCGGATAAGATGTATTCTCGTTTTCAATATATCCGTTCTTGAGATCAAAAGTATCGGAAGGATCGTCGGGATCCGTACCGACATAATTACCTTTGAAAACAAAATCCACGTTACCGTGCTTGAATCTTTCCTCAGCTCTTTGCATGGCAAGTTCCGTGCCCGGTGCAGCCACCTGCAGGTTCAGATCGAGCATCTCCACCCAGCCCTTGTCAAATCCGGCTGAAACATCGGTTCCGTGAATGCGTCCGGTAACGATCGATTCAATACTCTTATCGGTCATGACCGCCTCAACAGCCGACAGAACATAAGGTTCCCAACATATCCTTGAAGTGACCAGTGAAGCACCCGGAGCGACTTCAGACATACTCTGATTGTTTCCGACGAAAAACACCTCTCTGCCACTCTGCATGGCTTCCTCACACGCAATTGCAGGTCCTATCGTATCCGTATGCTGTGAGATTATAAGACATCCTTCGTCGATAAGATACTGTGCCGCGCTCTTTTCCTGAGCATAACTGCTCCATGTCTGCGTGTAACATACATGCATGACGGCCTGGGAAACGACCGAACGTACTCCCATCAGAAAAGCCGTGTAGCCCGAGATAACCTCGGATGTCGGAAATGCCGCAACAAAACCGACAACAGCCTGATCTTCCGTGATAAGTCCGTCCAGGATCATCTGCCTGATCTTCAGTCCTGCGGCTATACCGCTCACATACCTTCCCTGATAGGCTTCTCCCTTAAATGTATGATAATTGGCCGGGACAGTCTGATCGCTCATATCCATATAGGATGTCTGACAGAACTGTATGTTCGGATATTCGGGTGCAAGCTGTCTTACAAGTTCGCTGTATCCGTTGAA
>JAEEGL011707724.1_pt1 | contig 17058 bp, 10 predicted proteins | sample 9134231 | NCBI WGS metagenome assembly JAEEGL01 (sample SAMN16246548, study PRJNA631951) | gut metagenome | biome: gut microbiome; feature: rumen; material: fiber-attached | host: Bos | place: Iran: Karaj | collected 2018-10
GGCAGCACCTCGCCATGCTGCTCGACAACGAAGTCGAGTTCGCCCTGCTTCTTGCTGTTGAAATAGAACAGGTCGTGATTCTGCGCAAAGCCGTGGGCATAGAGTTCCTGAGCCACAGAAAAATGAGAAAAATTACACTTTTCCAATGCGAATTTAGTCTAAAACTGACATTTTTCCAATACTATTCTGTTTTAAAATATACACTTTTCCAATATCCCTAAAAATGCAAAAAACAAAAGACACGTATACACGGCGGCACGCCGAGGTAATTTTTGGTCCCTAACTAAGGTGCAAAATTTTCCTAACTAGGGAGTGAAAATAAGTTAAGTTCAAATAAATTTGGTGTTTCGCTCAACTTTTCGTAACTTTGCAGCAGATTTTTGAGTTTAAAACTAATGCCGTAATCAACTAATGAATAGCATAATGAAAAAATTATTTTTGAGTTTTGTATTACTGGCAGCATGGGGCTTGGGAGCGCATGCCGCAGGTGGATCGCCCACACATGTGTTGATGGTAAACAGCGGCACGGATAATACCTCCAAGAATCAGAATGTCATCTTCGACATGCAGGGCCGGAAGGTGGGCACAAAGCAGGAATGGGAGAGTCTGCCATCAGGCATTTATATCATCAATGGACTGAAAGCAGTCCGCTAAACCACGATAGGTTGCTCATGTTGGCACGGTTATTGTCTAATTGGTTTGAGTATGATTACGAATTATTCAAAAAATGTTTCCCGAGTGCTTATGCTGGCTGCGCTTGAAGCCCGCATGGCACGGCAGGAGATTATCGACACAGACCATTTACTTCTTGCAATTCTTCATGATGACGGAGAGAACCTTGCAAGGAAAATATTAGAACAACATCACATGAACTATGACAACGTGGCAGAGGTTCTGAATAATATGAACCTCTCAGAAGACGAAGACGAATACAACGACACCCTCGACCCCCAAGACGGAAAGACGGGACAGCAGCCGAAAGGCTCTGGTACAGTTACGGAAACAGAGACGCCGAATAACCGCAATACGGACGCGCCTCCGAAGACGCCTGTGATAGACGCATTCTCCACAGACCTTACGAAGCTTGCCCGCGAAGGCAAGATGGACCCTGTGGTGGGACGTGAAAAGGAGATACAGCGTTTGCAGGAGATTCTGTTGCGCCGTAAGAAGAATAACCCCATACTCATTGGTGAGCCTGGAGTGGGCAAGAGTTCCATCGTAGAGGGTCTGGCACAGCTGATAGCTGACAACAAGGTGTCGCCGATTCTGCACAACTGCCGCCTGATATCCCTGGATATGGCATCGATGGTGGCAGGAACGAAGTATCGCGGACAGTTTGAGGAGCGCCTGAAGAACCTTATCAAGGAACTGGAGGCTAATCCTAACATCATCTGTTTCATTGACGAGATACACACCATAATCGGTGCTGGTAATGTCTCAGGCAGCATGGATGCAGCAAATATGCTGAAGCCGGCTCTGTCTCGCGGCACAATACAATGTATCGGTGCTACGACGCTGGATGAATATCGCAAGACGATAGAGAAAGACGGTGCCCTTGAGCGTCGTTTCCAAAAGATTATCGTGGAGCAGACAACGCCGGAGCAGACAATGCAGATACTCTCCAACATCAAGGAGCGCTATGAGGACCACCATAAGGTGACATATTCTGACGAGGCGCTGACATCGTGTGTCAAACTGACACAACGCTATGTTACAGACCGCTCGTTCCCAGATAAGGCCATTGACGCTATGGACGAAGTCGGAGCACGCCTGCATCTGGCTTCTGCAAACACCAATCCGCAGTCGGATGTGTCTAAGCTGGAGGAACAGATACGTGAGGTCAGGGAGAAGAAACTGCAGGCCGTACAGGATCAGAATTTCGAACTGGCAGCCAACTACCGCGACCAGCATAAACGCCTGGAGGCAGAACTCGATGCGAAACTCAAGGAGGAGCATGGTGCCATCAAGGGCAGCAATCAGGTTTCGGCAGATGCTGTAGCCGATGTGGTTTCGATGATGACGGGCGTTCCTGTACAGCGTGTTGCAGAGAGCGAGGGCTCACGTCTTCGCGGTATGGCAGACAGGCTGAAGGAGCACATCGTGGCACAGGATAAGGCTATAGAAAAGATGGTACGCGCGATACAACGCAACAGGGTAGGGCTTCACGACCCTAATCATCCTATCGGCGTATTTATGTTCCTCGGTCCTACGGGCGTGGGAAAGACTTACCTTGCCAAGAAACTGGCAGAAGAAATGTTTGGCAGTGCCGATGCGCTGATACGTATCGATATGTCAGAATACTCTGAGTCGTTCAATACCTCACGTCTGGTTGGTGCGCCTCCGGGATATGTTGGTTATGAAGAGGGCGGACAGCTTACTGAGCGTGTGCGCAGAAAGCCTTACAGCATAGTGCTGCTCGACGAGATAGAGAAGGCTAACGCCAACGTCTTCAACATGCTTCTGCAGGTGATGGACGAAGGACGTCTTACTGACGGCAACGGCAGACTAGTGGATTTCCGCAATACCATCATCATCATGACCTCTAATGCCGGCACAAAGCAGTTGAAAGACTTCGGCAACGGCATTGGCTTCTCTCCTATAACCGACACGAAGGCATTTGCCAGCGGCATCATAGAGAAGGCGCTGAAAAAGCAGTTTGCTCCTGAGTTCCTTAACCGTCTTGATGAGATAATAATGTTTGAGCAGCTTGACATGGAGGCTGTGAAGCAGATTCTCGACATTGAGCTCAAGAGCGTCTATCAGCGCATTGAGAATCTTGGCTATAAGCTCACCATTTCTGATGAGTATAAGGACAAGATTGTCAAGGAAGGCTATGACGTTCAGTATGGAGCGCGACCGCTACGCCGCGCCATTCAGACGCATGTTGAGGATGTCGTTTGTCAGAAAATCCTCAACGAAAGCGAAGTGCATGAGATAGCTCTTTAGTACAGCAACAGCAGGCCGGCGAAGGCTGCGTGGCCGAGCATCGCAATAGGATGTACACGGACGAACTTTACGCCGATGAATGTTGCAATAGCAATAAAGAGGCTTATGCCGAAAGTCCACGGGTCCTCAATTGGGGACCCGAAATTGTCTTCTGTACACAGCATGAGGGTAGCTGCCGCGAGCAGTCCTACAACAGCAGGACGGAGAGAGCTGAAGACCATCTTCATGATGTGCGTATCCATATACTTCAGGAGCAGCATGCTGATAAGCAGCATCAGGATGAAACTCGGCAGTATCAGGGCAATTGTCGCCGTGATGCTTCCGAGGACGCTCAGAAGAGGGTCACCCGTAGCATTCATGACAGCCGTATAGCCGCAGTAGGTGGCACTATTGATGCCGATAGGGCCTGGTGTCATCTGCGAGATTGCTACGATATTGGTGAATTCGGCAGAGCTAATCCATTGGTTGGCGATTACCGTCTCGTGCTGTATGAGTGACAGCATGCCGTATCCGCCACCGAATCCGAAGAGGCCGATCAGGAAAAATGTATAGAAAAGTGTCAGGAACAGCATGAACTAAGAACTAACAACTAAGAACTAAGAACTAAAAACTACAACTTCGGTTTTACCGTTGATTCATCAGAAATAAAGATGCCATAGATGAATCCTGCTCCTGCGGCAATGAGCAGCACATAGATAGGATTCACGCCCAGAGCCCAGATGGCGATGGCGCAGACTATGGGTATCCAGGCGTTGAGGAATGTTATCTTTGCCTGTTTCGCCATATTGAAGCAGGGTGATGCTATAAGAGCCACGACAGCGGGACGTATGCCTCGGAATGTGGCCTCAACCCACGGAATATCAAGGAATTGCCTGAGGCACGTTGCTATGAGCAGAATGACTATAAGCGACGGCAGCACCGTTCCCAATGTTGACATCAGCGCACCAGCAAATCCACCCACTTTCTTGCCTACGAAGATGGAGATGTTTACAGCAAACACTCCAGGGCAGGTCTGGGCCACAGCCACCAGGTCCATGAACATCTCCTTGTCGAGCCAGCGGTGTTTCTCCACCACGTCGGCCTCGATGAGAGGTATCATAGCGTAGCCTCCACCGATGGTGAAGGCTCCGATACGAAAGAATGTTGAAAAGAGGTCCTTATACATTAATTATGCATTATGCATTCTTTTAGTCGGCTGAAGCCTTTGTAAAAGCGGCAGAGCCGAGCGATGAATTATGAATTACCCCTTGTGTGCTTCAATCCAGAGTCTTGCATTGACGAAAGCCTGGTGCCAAGGTGTTACCTCGTCGGTAAGACGCCTGTCTTCAGGATAGTAACCGCACTGCCAAGGATGCTGTGTGCGCTCTGGGTGAGGCATGATGGCAAGATGGCGTCCGTCGGCACTTGCTATGGCTGCAACGTCATAGTCAGAACCGTTAGGATTAGCCGGATACTCGTGGTGGTTGTACTTTGCCACGATGTTATATTTATCCTCTGACATTGGCAGACGGAACTTTCCTTCTCCGTGAGCAACCCAGCAGCCAATCTCCTCACCTGAGAGGCTTCCGAACATCACAGAGTCGTTCTGAGGTATGCGCAGCGTCACAAAGGTGCTCTCGAACTTGTGAGAGTCGTTGTGCAGCATCTGTGCATAGTCACGGGCATTGGTAGAGGCTGTGGTGTTGTTGAGCAGTCCCAGTTCCACCATCAGCTGACATCCGTTACATACGCCGAGTGACAGGGTGTCCTTGCGAGAATAGAACTTGTCGAGGGCTTCCTTTGCCTTAGGGTTGAAGAGGAAGGCACCAGCCCATCCTTTTGCAGAACCCAGTACGTCGGAGTTAGAGAAGCCGCCGCAGAAGGCAATCATGTTCACTTCCTCAAGCGTCTCACGGCCTGTTACGAGGTCTGTCATCGTGACATCCTTAACGTCGAAGCCTGCCTGATAGAATGACCAAGCCATTTCTCTTTCGGAGTTGGTGCCCTTCTCGCGGATGATGGCAGCAACAGGACGCTTGCCTTCCGGACGTGGGGTTGCCTTCAGGCTGTCACCCTTCAGAGTCCATGTTACAGGAGCCTTCTTGTAGTTCTCGAAGCGCTCTGCTGCCTTGCCGTTGAAACTCTGCTTCCTGTCGAGGAGGTAAGAGGTTGAATACCATACGTCGCGCAGTTCGTCGATGTCGAACTCCAGCTTCAGCTCGCGTGATGCCAGCAGGGCATTTGGTACAGATGCATTTGAAACAGTCTTGGTGACGTTGATCTTGCGCTCAGCACATGGGGTGCCAATCTTGCAGTAGCCTACGCCGGCATCCTCAAGAATCTTCTTCACGCGGGCAGCATCGCTGTTGCGAACCTGGATTACTACGCCAGGATTCTCAGAGAAGAGAACTTTTACTATGTCGCCTTCCTGTATCTTGTCGAAATTGATGTCGAGACCGCCCTTGGTGTTTGCAAAGCACATTTCGAGCAGACAGGTGATGATACCGCCTGCTGAGATGTCGTGACCTGCAAGGATGAGTCCTTCGCCAATCATCTTCTGTATTGCCATGAAGGCATCAGAGAAATACTCAGGATTCTGTATCGTAGGCACATCGTCACCCACCTTACCCTGACTCTGTGCGAAGGCAGAGCCGCCAAGCTGTAGTTTGTCGAATGAGAAGTCTATGTAGTACAGACGGCTGTCCTTAACGTCCTTTATTACTGGAGATACCGTCTTGCTGACCTCGTCAACCTCGCCGCCGGCAGAAACGATGACTGTTCCCGGAGAGATAATCTTCTTTCCGTCAGGATATTTTTGGGTCATTGACAGAGAGTCCTTACCGGTTGGTACGTTTATCTGCAGGGCGCAGCAGAAATCCGACAGAGCCCTTACGGCGCTGTAGAGACGTGCGTCTTCACCCTCCTGTGCACGGCAGGGCCACATCCAGTTTGCACTCAGCGAGATGCTCTCCATTCCGTCAGCCATGTGAGCCCATACCAGGTTGGTAAGCGCCTCTGCAACAGACAGCACAGAACCTGCCTCAGGATTAGCGAGGGCAGCCTGCGGAGCATGGCCGATAGATGTTGCGATACCCTTTGTTCCTGTATAGTCGAGAGCCACGACGCCACAGTCTGACAGAGGCAGCTGCAGTTCACCCTGACATTGCTGGCGTGCTATGCGGCCCGTCACAGAACGGTCAACCTTGTTGGTGAGCCAGTCCTTACAAGCCACAGCCTCAAGCTGCAATACCTGCTTCAGGTACTCTGTCAGCTTCGTGCTGAGAGTGGTCTGCTCTCCCAAAGCGGAAGCGTCGTATGTCACCACCTTGTATTTGCGCTCTACGGTCTTGTCTTCCATGATGGTCTTTGGCGAAGAGCCGAACATCTGGTCCACAGAGAGGTCGAAAGGTCTTACGCCATCAGCCTGCTCGAAGGCAAAGCGATGGTCACCCGTTGTCTCACCAACGGTGTACATTGGGGCACGCTCGCGGTCAGCAATCTTCTGTACGTGTTCTATTGCAGACTCGTCGATGAGCAGTCCCATGCGCTCCTGTGACTCGTTGGCAATGATTTCCTTTGCGCTCAATGTCTTGTCGCCGATAGGCAGTTTGTCCATGTGGATGAGACCGCCGCAGTCCTCAACGAGTTCAGAGAGGCAGTTTACGTGACCTGCACTTCCATGGTCATGGATGGAGACGATAGGATTCTGCTCCTCTTCGCCCAGCGCCCTTATCACATTATATGTACGCTTCTGCATCTCCGGATTGGCACGCTGTACGGCATTCAGCTCAATGCCTGAAGAGTAGCGTCCTGTCTCAACTGATGATACAGAGCCGCCGCCCAGTCCGATGCGGTAGTTCTCACCACCCATAACGACAACCTTGTTGCCAGGCTGCGGAGTGCCTTTTATGCAGTCGCGCTTCAGGCCGTAGCCCACACCGCCGGCAAGCATGATGACCTTGTCGTAGGCATATTCTTCTTCGTTCTCCTTGTGCTCGAAGGTCAGCACCGAACCGCAAATCAGCGGCTGGCCGAACTTGTTGCCGAAGTCAGAGGCACCGTTCGATGCCTTTATCAGAATCTGTTCAGGAGTCTGGTACAGCCAGTCTCTCACAGGCAGGATATTCTCCCATCCGTTGTTGGTACCCTTCTTACGAGGATATGATGTCATATATACTGCCGTACCTGCGATAGGCCATGAACCTACGCCGCCGCCCATACGGTCGCGAATCTCACCGCCCGTGCCGGTAGCTGCTCCGTTGAACGGCTCCACGGTGGTAGGGAAGTTGTGAGTCTCAGCCTTCAGGGAGATGACGCTCTCAATCTTCTTTATCTCATACAGGTCTGGTGCCGTATGGTCGGCAGGTGAGAACTGCTCAATCTCCGGACCCTGACTGAATGCCACGTTGTCCTTGTATGCAGAAAGTATCTTGTTTGGATTCTCTTGTGTCGTCTTCTTAATCATCTGGAAGAGCGATGACTCCATTTCCTTGCCGTCGATGATGAAGGTACCGCCGAATATCTTATGGCGGCAATGCTCGGAGTTAATCTGTGCAAAGCCGAACAGCTCAGAGTCTGTCAGCGGTCTGCCCAACTGCTTCGCAACGTCGTAGAGGTATGCTATCTCTTCCTTTGACAGAGCCAGACCTTCCTTGTCGTTGTGTTCCTCGATGTTCTCGATATACTTTATGTCCTCGGGCTTGATGTCGATAGTAAAGATGGTCTGGTCAAGGCCTTCATACATGCGCTGCAGCATCTCGTCGTGCTCAGCATCCATAGAACTGACGGGGAAGTATTCCTCAATTCGTGAAATACCTTTCAGCGACATGTTCTGCGTAATCTCGACGGCATTGGTTGACCAAGGGGTGATCATCTCGCGTCGTGGACCTACGAAGAAACCCTTTACTGTCTCGCCCTCAACGAGGGTAGCGTTGTCATACAGCCAGCACAGTTTTTCTACCTCCAGAGCAGATGGCTGATGGTCTATCTCTGTGGCGATTAAGTTCTCAGATGGAGTCTTGAAAAAGAGAATCATATGGTTTTGTATATATTTTATTAATTTCGGGTGGCAAAATTATAAAAAAAATAGCAATAATGCAAGTCATATGCATATTTTTTTATATCTTTGCCCCAAAATATAACTTTCTTATGCAAATAAGTTAAAAACTAACCATGATAAAAAGACTTTTTCTCTTAACTATTCTGCCCTGTTTGGCAGTAAGTGTGTCAATAGCAAAGGGTATTGACCGCAAGGCCTTGGTTGCCAGAAACAACCCCGTCGTGACAAGCATGGATACACTGGCGTCGCTGAGCGTCGGAAACGGACATTTTGCCGTAACGACAGACGTTACAGGCATGCAGACATTCCCCGAATACTACAGGAACGGCGTGCCACTCGGCACCCAGAGCGACTGGGGATGGCACAGCTTCGGCAATCCTGACGGACTGAGAATAGAGGAGTCGTATAAGAAGGAGGACTTCGGACACGGACATAAGGAACTATATGCTACGGAATATAAGGAAGAGGGACGTGCGCGTCAGGCAGCGATATGGTATCGCGAAAACCCGCATCGTCTGCATCTGGGATGCAACGGACTGGAAATAGAGGGCCTGAAGCCTGAGGATGTCAAGGATATTCGCCAGAAACTGGATATGTGGACAGGACAAGTTGGTTCACGGTTCAAGGTGCACGGTGCATGGTTTGAGACCAATACCGTATGTCATCCGGAGAAAGATATCATTGCATGGAAGGTTGTCACAGAGCCTCGCAGCAAGGCGAGTGTATTTCTGCGCTTTCCTTATCCAACGGGCAAGCACAGCGACGATGCATGCAACTGGAATGCTGATGACAAGCACTCTACGGAACTCGTTCGGCAGACGGACAACAGTGCCCTGCTCAAGCGCACTATCGATAATACCATATATTATGTGTCGCTCAAGTGGGAGGGAAAGGCTGCTCTTCATGAAAAGCGAAGGAACTACTGGGTTCTTTCTTCTGACGGCAGTCAGCTGACCTATACCTGCGAATATCTGCCGGAAGAGGGTAGGGAGGCCAATGAGACATTTGCCTCTGTTGCGGAACAGTCACGTGCCTGCTGGCAGAAATTCTGGAGCGAGGGAGCAGCAGTCGATTTCTCCAAATGTCGCGACAAGAGGGCAAAGGAACTGGAGCGCCGCGTGGTGCTGAGCCAGTATCTGCTTGCCATACAATGCTGTGGCAATACACCGCCTCAGGAGACGGGACTGACATATAATTCGTGGTTCGGAAAGTTCCACATGGAGATGATATGGTGGCATCAGTCGTGGCTGCCCCTGTGGGGACATGCCGACAAGCTCGACCGCACTTTGCGCTGGTATGGCAGCGTGGAACCCATAGCACGTGAGATAGCCATGCGTCAGGGTTTCAAGGGCGTCAGGTGGATGAAGATGACAGACCCCAGTGGCGAGGAGGCACCCTCCAAGGTGGGCAGTTATCTGATATGGCAGCAGCCACACCTTATTTATTTAGCAGAGCTGGTATATAGAAGTCTTGCCGAGAAGGACAGCATCACGGAGCGTTATGCACGCCTCATTGACGAGACGGCAGACTTTATGGCTGATTTTGCTACCTTCGACAAGGCAAATAACCGCTATATCCTCAAGGGCATCATTCCTGCACAGGAAACCCTCAAGGCCAGCGTCACCTATAATCCGCCGTTTGAACTGGCATATTGGTATTTCGGCCTTAAGACAGCCCAGAAGTGGCGTGAGCGTCGCGGTCTGGAACGTAACAAGTCGTGGGACGACATCCTACAGAAACTCTCCCCCTTAGCAAAAGGAAATGCGCCAGACCTTTCTTCACTCCCCTCTCACTCCTCTCTCACTCCCCTCTCACTCCCTTCTCACTCCTCTTTATACTTAGCCGCCGAGTCCGCCCCCGATACCTATTCTACCCTGAGCCTTATCAGCGACCATCCTGCTGTGCTTGGAGCGGTGGGAATACTGCCGTTAAGCAGGCTTGTGGATACCTCTGTCATGAAGCAGACGGCGGAGTGGATTTGGAACGGTTGGAATTGGGACAAGACCTGGGGCTGGGACTATCCTATGGTGGCGATGAATGCCGCACGACTTGGTGAGAGCGAGAGAGCCGTTGATGCCCTGCTTATGGATAAGCGCACCAATACATATCTTGTGAATGGTCATAACTATCAGGACGGGCGTCTGCGCTGCTATCTGCCAGGCAATGGCGGTCTGCTGACGGCGATAGCCCTTATGTGTGCCGGTTGGGACGGCTGCGAGACGGTCAATCCCGGCTTCCCCAAGAACGGCCAGTGGAACGTCCAATGGGAAGGACTACAACCCCTGCCGGCCTTATGAATGCATAAAAAAAGAAAGAAAGGTGTGACGCTTTCTTTCTTTCTTCCTTCCTCGGTGATCCCGCGGGGATTCGAACCCCGGACCCACAGCTTAGAAGGCTGTTGCTCTATCCAGCTGAGCTACGAGACCAACACATTATTTCAAATGCGGGTGCAAAGGTACTACATTTTTTTGAAATGTGCAAATTTTTCTTTTGCCAACCTTAAATAAGAGGCAAAATCCCTACACGAGTTCGACCATCTTGATGTCTTGCTCTTTGTCGCAATAGTGGCAGCGGACGGTGCCGAGCTGCTTGTTGACCACGCGAAAGACTGTCTGCATGGGCTCGTTGTTGGTGATGCACTTCGGATTGTTGCAGCGGATGATGCCCTTGAGTTCGTCGGGGGTCTCAACGGTCTTCTTCTCAACCACATTGTAGTCCTTGATGATGCTCAGCACTACCTTTGGCGCTACAACTGAGAGACGGGAAATCTCTTCGTCGGTGAAGAATTTGTTTGAGACTTTGATGAGTCCCTTCTTGCCGACTTTCTCAGAAGAATAGTTCTGACCGATGGTGACGACGGAGTCGAGCTTGTCGAGTTCCAGAAGTGCTACTACCTGATAAGTTTTTTCGGCTGGTATGTGGTCTATCACGGTGCCGTTCTCAATGGCGGCAACGAGAAGTTTTCTATCTTGTATGTCCATATTTTAATTCATAATTCATAATTCATAATGCATAATGCATAATCCGAGCTAAATAATGGTTTTGTCGTTCTGGATTTGCTCGAGTGTTATGCCGAGGCAATGTGCAAAGATGGCTTCACGTGCATAGAGGCCGTTCTGGGCCTGCTGTATGTAGTATGCATGCGGATCGTCATCAACATCGTATGCTATCTCGTTAACTCGTGGCAGCGGGTGGAGTATCTTCATGTTGTCCTTTGTCTTGGAAAGCATCTCGCGGTTCAGGACATAGACATTCTTCACCTTCTCGTACTCAATGAGGTCGGAGAAACGCTCTTTCTGCACGCGTGTCATATATATAATGTCGGCATCGGCAATGACGTCTTCGTTGAACTCCGTATGCTCTGTGTATCTGATGCCCTGTTCCTGACAGTAGAGCTTGTACTCCTGCGGCATTGCCAGCTCTTCAGGGGCCACAAAGTGGAACGTAGGATTGAAGTGGCGCATGGCGGTAATGAGCGAGTGAACGGTACGGCCATATTTCAGGTCGCCGACGAGATAGATATTCAGATTCTCCAGCGTTCCCTGCGTCTTATATATCGAATAAAGGTCGAGGAGGCACTGTGACGGATGCTCGTGGGCTCCGTCGCCGGCATTGACGATAGGGATAGGAGCAATCTCCGATGCATACTGTGCTGCACCTTCTATATAATGGCGCATGGCGATTATGTCGGCATAGTTAGATACCATGAGGATGGTGTCCTTGAGTGTCTCGCCCTTTGTGCCGCTGGTTACCTTAGGGTCGGCAAAGCCGATGACGCGGGCTCCAAGACGGTTTGCCGCTGTCTCGAACGACAGACGGGTACGGGTGCTTGGCTCAAAAAAAAGTGTTGCTACTACCTTGCCTTTCAGCAGTTCACGATTGGGATGTTTTTCGAACTCCTCTGCCATAGAAATGAGATAGAGAAGTTCATCTTTTGAAAATTTCGAAATAGTTACAAAATTCATGCTCGTGCTATGTATTTCGTGCAAAAGTACGAAAAAGATTAAGGAATAGCGGTAGGGATTTTGCCTTTTTAGTTTTTTTAACAAGAAAAATGAGGTGAAAAATTCCCTTGACATCCATCATTCTTCATTTTTTTATATCTTTGCAGAAAATTATTTGTTCTGACTTAATGAGACGTAAATTCATTATAACTTTATGGTCTATACTGGCTTCAGTAGTAGCTTTTGTAGCCATTGTGGTATTTTTGATTTGGAATGGTTTGATTGGCTATATGCCAGACATGGAGGATTTGCAGAATCCTGTTGACCGCTTTGCCTCTCAGGTGTATAGTGCTGACGGCAAGCTGATGGGCATGTGGAACGTAGGCAATCAGAACCGCATACATGTTGACTTCAGCAAGATCAGCCCTTACGTTATCGAAGCCCTTGTGGCAACAGAGGATGCCCGCTATTATGAGCATTCTGGCGTGGATTTCGTTGCCATAGGACGAGCACTCGTAAAGCGTGGCATTATGGGTCAGCAGAGTGCCGGTGGCGGTTCGACCATTACGCAGCAGCTGGCAAAGCAGCTGTATTCGGAAAGGGCACACAGCACCAAGGAGCGCCTGATGCAGAAGCCTATAGAATGGATTATCGCCATTAAGCTGGAAAGGAACTTTACGAAGGAGGAGATTGTGACGATGTATCTTGACCAGTTTGACTTCCTCCACAATGCGGTAGGTATCAAGAATGCCGCAAATACGTATTTCTCAAAGGAGCCGAAGGACCTTACGCTGGAAGAGGCTGCGATGCTCGTGGGACTGTGTAAGAATCCGTCGTACTTCAATCCAAGGCGTTACCCTGAGCGTTGCCAGGAGCGCAGAAATGTCGTTCTGCAGCAGATGGAGAAGGCTGGATACATCTCTCATGCACAGTACAGGGAGAGTGCAGCGAAGCCTTTGGAGCTGCACTTCAAGCAGAAGGAGGTTACAGCCGGCATTGCACCTTACTTCAGGGAGTACCTGAGAAAGTACATGATGATGGAGCATCCCCGCAGGGAGAACTATCCTTCATGGAACTATACGAAATTCTACATCGACTCCGTTGCCTGGGCCAACGACCCATTGGCAGGATGGTGTAACAAGAACCTGAAGAAGGACGGTACGCCGTATGATGTACATAAGGACGGCCTGAAGATATACACCACGATAGATACACGCATGCAGAGATATGCCGAGCAAGCTATGCTTGAGCACCTGGCGAAACACTTGCAGCCTGCCTTTACGGAGGCTAACAAATATAAGCCTAATGCTCCATTCTCAACTCATACCTCACAGGCACAGGTTGATGCCATCCTGGAGCGAAGCATAAAGAACAGCCCTCGCTGGTACAGAATGCGTGATGCAGGATACAGCGAGAAGGAGATACGCGAGTCGTTCTACAAGAAGACCGATATGTCCGTATTCTCGTACAACGGAATGGTGGATAAGGAGATGACACCGTTTGACTCCATCAGATATATCAAGTCGTTCCTGAGGTCGGGCTTCTGTTCTCTTGAAGCCAGGACAGGACAGGTGAAGGCATACGTCGGCGGTGTGGATTTCTTCAACTTCGAGTATGACATGGTGGGCGAGGGCAGACGTCAGGTCGGTTCTACTATCAAGCCATATCTCTACTCCCTCGCTGTCGAAAACGGTATGACACCATGCGACCCGATAGCGAATGTCTCAGCATATCCATCATGGCACGTAAAAGGTGCCGGCGGTGGTTCGCTGCCGCTTAGGAATGCCCTGAAGAGGTCTTTGAACGGAGCTTCCACGCAGCTGATGAAACGTTTCTCTTACGACGGAAGTGTCTTCAAGGAATTCCTCCACAGAAGCTACGGCATAAATCTGCCTGGCGTTGCCCCGACACCGACGCTGTGTCTCGGCTCATGTGAGATATCACTCCTTGAGATGGTGAGTGCATATACTGCCTTTGTCAATCAGGGCATCCGTTGCGCTCCGCTGATGGTGACGCGAATAGAAGACCGCACAGGTCAGGTGGTGGCACGCTTTGACTCACGCGTCAACGAGGCCATTTCAGCAGAGTCGTCATACAAGATGCTCGACATGCTGCAGGGTGTCATCAACGGAGGTACCGGCAGCCGCCTGAGATATGTATATAACCTGAAGGGCCAGATGGCTGGTAAGACTGGTACCACGAACATGCAGTCAGACGGTTGGTTCATGGGTCTGACGCCGAGTCTCGTATCAGGCTGCTGGGTAGGCGGCGAAGACCGCGACATACACTTCGACAGTACAGCAATGGGACAGGGCGCATCGATGGCTCTGCCAATATTCGGCCTATATATTAAAAAGGTATTCGCCGACACAACATTGCCTTACAGGGAAGACGAGGAGTTCAGCATACCTGAGTTCTTCAACCCTTGCGGAAAGAGTAAGGATTATGATGAAGAGGAAGATGACTTTAGCATTGAAGACGTATTTGAATAGGTGACACTATGTGTTGCGTAGAAATATAATTTTTTAATTTTATACTAACCTTATTATGATTAAATCATTCAACGACAAGAATTTCCTGCTTGAGACAGAAACTGCGCAGGAACTGTATCACAACCATGCGGCTAAGATGCCGATTATCGACTATCACTGTCACTTGATTCCACAGATGGTGGCTGAGAACAAACGCTTCGAGTCAATAGCACAGATATGGCTCATGGGCGACCACTACAAGTGGCGCGCTATGCGTTCAAACGGTGTCAACGAGCGCTTCTGCACAGGCAAGGATACGACCGATTGGGAGAAGTTTGAGAAGTGGGCCGAGACAGTGCCTTATACCTTCCGTAACCCTCTGTATCACTGGACACACCTGGAGCTGAAGACTGCCTTCGGCATTGAGGAGACGCTGAATCCTGAGAATGCTCGCGCTATCTTCGACAAGTGTAATGACATGATCAAGAACGACCCTAAGTTCACACCACGCGGACTTATGGCACACTATAATGTTGAGACTGTCTGCACTACCGACGACCCTGTTGATACTCTTGAGTGGCACGACATCGTGGCTGCCGACGCTACATGCAAGACCCGCATGATACCGGCTTGGCGTCCTGATGCTGCTATGAATATCGAGGCTGCAACATGGAAGGGCTATATCGAAAAGCTGGAGCAGGTATCAGGTGTTGAGATAAAGAAGTTTGCCGATATGGTTGATGCCCTCCAGAAGCGTCACGACTTCTTCGCATCAAAGGGCTGCAAGCTGTCTGACCACGGCATAGAGGAATTCTACGACGAGCCATATACCGATGCAGAGATTGATGCAATCCTGCAGAAGGCTCTCTCAGGCAAGACACCTACCGTTGCTGAGCAGCGCCAGTTCAAGCATGCCTTCCTCAAGGAAATGGCTATCATGGACTATAATGCAGGATGGACACAGCAGTTCCACTATGGTGCTATCCGCAACAACAATACAAAGATGTTCCAGCAGCTGGGTGCCGACACCGGTTTCGACTCTATCGGAGAGTTCACTACGGCAAAGGCATGCTCACACTTCCTCGACGAGCTGAATGTGCAGGGTAAGCTGACAAAGACCATCCTCTATAACCTCAACCCATGTGCCAACGAGGTGCTTGCCACCATGCTGGGTAACTTCCAGGACGGCTCTTGCCCAGGTAAGATACAGTGGGGTTCAGGCTGGTGGTTCCTTGACCAGAAGGACGGTATGGAGAAGCAGATGAATGCTCTCTCTCTGCTCGGCCTGCTGAGCCGCTTCGTAGGTATGCTGACCGACTCTCGCTCATTCCTCTCTTATCCTCGTCACGAGTATTTCCGCAGAACATTCTGTAACCTCCTCGGCAACGACATCGAGAAGGGTATGGTACCGTTCACGGGCTATGAGGAGAAGCGTGTCCGCCAGATGGTGGAGGATGTATCCTACAACAATGCCAAAAACTATTTTAACTTCTAAAATAAACTAATTCCTAAGAACTATGGTTGACATTGAATTTGTTCGTTCGCGTTTTATCAAGCATTTTGATGGCCAGACGGGAAACATATATTTCTCTCCGGGCCGTATAAACCTCATTGGTGAGCATACCGACTATAACGGCGGCTATGTATTCCCAGGTGCAGTAGATACTGGTGTGATGGCAGAGCTCCGTCCTAATGGCACGAATATGATAAGGGCTTACTCCATCGACCTCAAGGACCGTGTTGACTTCGACATTAACGACCCTAAGGGTCCGAATGCTACATGGGCACGCTTTATCTACGGTATGGTGAAGGAATTCCAGCTTCTCGGCGTAGATGTCAAGGGCTTCAATATCGCCTTCGCAGGTGATGTGCCCCTTGGAGCTGGTATGTCATCTTCTGCTGCTATGGAGAGCTGCTTCGGATGCGCCCTCAACGACCTCTTTGCTAACAATAAGATTTCAAAGTGGGACATCGTGCTTGCTGGTCAGGCAACAGAACATAAGTATATCGGCTGTAACTGCGGCATCATGGACCAGTTCGCTTCTGTCTTCGGAGAAGAGGGTAAGCTGATGCGTCTTGACTGTAACTCACGCGAGTTTGAATACTTCCCCTTCAAGCCTGTCGGCTATAAGCTCGTGCTGCTCAACAGCTGCGTGAAGCATGAACTGGCCGGTTCTCCTTACAACGACCGCCGCAACAGCTGCGAGAATGTCGCAAAGGCTGTTCAGGCAAAGCATCCTGAGCGCACTATCAATACTCTGCGCGACTGCACATGGGAAGACCTTGAGGAGGTTAAGGGCGATGTGTCTGCTGAGGATATACAGCGTGCAACCTTCGTATTGGGCGAGAAAGACCGCGTGCTCGGTGTCTGCGATGCTCTTAATGCTGGTGACTATGAGAAGGTGGGAGAACTCATGTATGCTACTCATAAGGGCCTGTCAAAGGATTATGAGGTAAGCTGCGAGGAACTCGATTATCTTAACGATATTGCCAAGGAGTGTGGAGTTACAGGCTCACGTATCATGGGCGGCGGCTTCGGCGGATGCACCATCAACCTTGTCAAAGATGAGCTTTATGACAACTTCATCAAGACTGCCAAGGAGAAGTTTAACGCAAAGTATGGTCACGAACCAAAGGTTTATAACGTCGTTATAGGCCA